>FLOH01000838.1_pt1 | contig 55020 bp, 64 predicted proteins | sample 756751 | NCBI WGS metagenome assembly FLOH01 (sample SAMEA4026879, study PRJEB14308) | marine metagenome | biome: coastal water; material: water | depth 74 m
ACATTTTCAAATTTTAGTTTTTCTGATAGCGATACATTCTTAAATATAAGTTCTTACTTTACGCAAGGTCAGCCTCTTTATATGATCCTTTATGCATCAGGTATAATTTTCTTTACTTTTTTCTACACGTCAATAACCTTTAACCCTACTGAGACTGCTGATAACTTAAGAAAGTACGGTGGTTTTGTTCCTGGAATTAGACCTGGAGAAAATACAGCATTATATATAGAAAAAATTGTAACAAAACTTACAACAATAGGTGCTCTTTACTTAACAACCGTATGTTTAATGCCAGAGTTTTTAATTGCAAACTATCCAATACCTTTTTATTTAGGAGGAACGTCAATCTTGATCGTTGTTGTTGTTGCAATTGATACCGTAACTCAAATTCAAACTAGATTAATGAGCTCTCAATATGAGCAATTAATTAAAAAAACTAAATTCGGTAAATAAAGTGTGAATATAATTTTATTCGGTCCCCCAGGCGCTGGTAAGGGAACTCAAGCTCAATTTATTGTTAAAAAACATAATTACTTTCAACTTTCAACTGGAAACCTATTGAGAAATGAAGTCAAGTTAAACACTTCTCTTGGTTCTAAAATCGAACAACTTATATCTGATGGAAATTTTGTTTCAGATGATATTGTTAATACTCTACTCAAACAATCCATAACCAATCTTAAATTCAGAGATAGAATTATTTTTGATGGTTACCCTAGAAATGTTGAGCAAGCAATCAACTTAGAACTCATTCTTAATGAATTTAAACAGACTATTGGGCATACTATATTTTTAAATGTTTCAAGAGATATTATTGAAAAACGTATTATGGGCCGAATGACTTGCGAAAAATGTAATATGACCTTAAACGAGCATTTTAATAAGGAACAAATTGAATTACACCCTTGTGGTGTTGAATACTTAAAGAGAAGAAAAGATGATAATTTAAAAGTGGTTATAGCTAGATACGACACGTATATGAAAGCTACAAATCCTGTATTAGATTTTTATAGTAAAAATTCAAACTTCACAGAAATTGACGGTGCTGACGAAATTGATCAAATTAATAACAAAATCAATGATATTCTTAAAGTTTAAGACATTGACTTTAGAGCGTCTTCTTATATAAAAGGCTAAATTTATTCTCAAAAATATGGCTCGTATAGCAGGTGTAAACATTCCGCAAAACAAACTTGTCCACATAGGACTAACTTACATCTATGGTATTGGTGATAAGTTTTCAAATCAGATATGTACTTCATTAGAAATTCCTAAAGCAAAAAGAATTAATGAACTTACAGATGAAGATATTTTAAAGATTAGAGAATACATTGATGCAAATTTTAAAGTAGAAGGTGACCTTAGAAGAGATTACTCTTTAACTATTAAAAGATTAATTGATCTTGCATGTTATAGAGGATCAAGACACAGAAAAAAACTTCCTGTTAGAGGTCAAAGAACTAGATGTAATGCAAGAACAAGAAAAGGTAAAGCAATCGCAATCGCAGGTAAAAAATTAACACCACTTAAAAAATAATTAATTTATGGCTAAAGTAGATAAAATTGAAAATAAAGAAGTTGTTGTAGAAAAAAAAGTTGATAAAAAAACTAGAAAAAGCTCATATTCAAAAAAAAAGAAAATTAAAAAAAATATTCTTAACGGTGTTGCTTATGTGCAATCAACTTTTAACAATACAATAATTTCAATTGCGGATACTAACGGTAATGTTATTTCATGGGCATCCGCTGGACAAAAGGGATTTAAAGGTTCAAGAAAATCAACACCATATGCAGCGCAAATTGCTGCAGATTCTGCTGCCTCAAAAGCTTTGGAGTATGGTATGAAAACTTTATCAGTTGAAGTGAAGGGACCTGGTTCAGGAAGAGAAACAGCATTAAGAGCTTTACAAGCGAGAGGATTTAAAATTCTTTCAATAAAAGATACTACACCAATGCCACATAACGGCGTAAGACCACCAAAAAAAAGGAGAGTTTAATAAATGGAAAGTTTAAATGTAAATGCTAAAAATTGGAAAGCATTAATTAAACCAGCTCAATTAGATGTTAAAATTAGTGATGATAAATCACATGCAAAAATTATAGCTGAGCCTTTAGAAAAAGGATATGGCTTAACTTTAGGCAATTCTTTAAGAAGAATTTTACTTTCTTCTATAAGAGGTGCTGCTGTTACTTCAATTCAAATTGATGGTGTCTTACATGAATTCACATCCATTAAAGGAGTTAGAGAAGATGTAACAGACATAGTTTTAAACGTTAAATCATTAGCTTTAAAAAGCTCTGCTGAAGGAACTAAAAAACTTATCTTAGATGCTAAAGGACCTGGTGAAATTAAAGCTTCTGACATAACTCCAGTTACTGATATTGAAATTTTAAATCCAGATTTAGTTATTTGTAACTTGGATGAAAACACACATTTTCACATGGAGATGAATGTTGGCACTGGTAAAGGATATGTTTCAGCGGTAATGAATAAGCCAGAAGAGCCACCATTAGGCTTAATTGCTATAGATTCTCTATATAGTCCAGTTAAAAAAGTTTCTTACTCAATAAGTACAGCTAGAGAAGGAAAAGCTTTGGACTATGACAAGCTAACTATGGAAGTTGAAACTAATGGCTCAATCTCGGCTGAAGATGCAGTTGCTTACTCTGCTAGGATTTTCCAAGATCAACTAAATATGTTTGTTAATTTTGATGAGCCAGTAGAAGCTCCTGTAAAAGAGGTGTCTTCTGAGCCTGAATTTAATAAAAATTTATTAAGAAAAGTAGATGAGCTTGAATTATCAGTTCGTTCTATGAATTGCTTAAAAAATGATAACATTATTTATATTGGTGATTTAGTTCAAAAATCAGAAGGTGAAATGCTTAGAACGCCTAATTTTGGAAGAAAGTCACTTAATGAAATAAAAGAAGTTTTAACCGGTATGTCTTTATATTTGGGTATGGAAATACCTAACTGGCCACCAGAAAATATTGCTGAAATGTCTAAGAAGTTAGAGGAGCAAATCTAATGAGACACGGAATGGCTAATAAGAAGTTAAATAGAACTTCTGAGCATAGAAAGGCTTTATTAAAGAATATGTTAAATTCTTTAATAAAGTATGAGCAGATTACCACAACACTTCCAAAGGCTAAATTCTTAAAACCTCAAGCTGATAAAATTATAACTTTAGGTAAGAAAGAAACTCTACAAACTACAAAAATGTTAATGTCTAAACTGCAAGACATAACTTCAGCAAATAAAGTCAAAAAAACTTTATCTAAAAGATATGCTGCTAGAAACGGTGGATACACTAGAATTATTAAAGCTGGTTTTAGATATGGTGATAATGCACCAATGGCAGTGATAGAATTTGTAGACAGAGATGTTGAAGCTAAAAGAGTTGATAAAAAGAAAAAAGATACCTTAAAAGATAAAACTGAAGAGAAAAAATTAGCTACTGCTTAATTTTTTATATAAAATTATACCATCATGAAAAAGTCATTTAACGTTGATTCAACGTTTAACGATATGCGTATAGACAGATGGATACGTAATAATCTAGGCAATTACCCTCAAGGCTTAATTGAAAAAAGCTTAAAGAGTGGAAAGGTTAAAATTAATAATAAAAAAATTAAAAGTTCTCATAAAGTTAAAACAGGAGATACCATTGATCTTTTTAACTTTGATTTTAAAGAAACTATTGTTCAAAAAACAATTAAATTTGTACCCTCTGAGGAAGTTATTAAAGAGAATGAAGATTTGATAATTGATAATAATGATGATTTTATTGTATTAAATAAAAGTGCTGGTATTTCAGTTCAAGGTGGAACTAAATCAAAAAAAAATCTTGTAGATATTTTTGCACGTAGTGAAATTTTTCAAAATACAAAACCTTTTTCTGTCCATAGATTAGACAAAGACACTTCAGGAGTTTTTATTATGGCCAAACATAGGGAGTCAGCTCAATTATTGACCTCCTTATTTAGATTAAGAAAGGTCCATAAAACTTATTTGGCAATATGTCATGGTGAACTACAGAAAGATTCAGGTGAATGGAATGATAATTTAACAAGATATGATAATGATAAAGAAATAGTTGAAAAAGCTAGAACACTTTATAAAGTATTGGATAAAAACTCCATATGCAGTCTTGTTGAAATGAAACCAATAACTGGAAGGAAACACCAGCTAAGAAAACAACTTTATGCTGCGGGATGTCCAATTTACGGTGATCAAAAATATAAATTTAGTAACACAGACAAAGCTATAAATAAAAATTTGATGCTTCATTCATATCAAATTAAATTTATGATTAATGATAAAAAATACACATACACGGCTTTATTACCTGACTACTTTAAAAAACTCTTGAAGACAAAGAGACTTAGACTTCCAAATTCTTAGAAAATTTATCTATAACTATCTCACCTAAATTTTTATAATCTTGGTTATTTATTTCCTTAAGATTAATGACATTCCTATCTGTAATGCCACATGGAATTATATTTTTATAATGATCAAGATTGTTATCAATATTAATTGCGAAACCATGATATGCGATCCATTTACTTACCCTAAGCCCTATGGTCGCAACCTTACTTATTTTTCCCTTATGATTTGTCCAAATCCCTATATTTTTTGGGTCACCAAATGATTGTATATTAAACTGTGATAAACTTTCAATAATGGTCTTTTCTATTAAAGTTATAAATTCTCTTATATCTTTTTTTCTCTTTTTTAAATCTATTACAAAATAACAAATTAATTGTCCTGGACCATGGTAAGTAATTTTACCACCACGATTTGTTTTAATTAGCTTTATATCTTTATTGAGAATTTCATCTTCTTTATAACTGGTACCAGCCGTATAAATTTCCTCATGTTCCAATATCCAAATTAAATCTTCTTTTTTACCATCATTAATTTCTTGTAGTCTTTCTTCTAGGAATCTTATTGCATCTTGATATTTTACTGGTTTTAGTGACTTTTTTATTTCTATATTCATTTATAAACTGTATTATTCAAATTATACACTAATAGGGCAAAAACTAATTTATAAGTAAATTTATGTCTTTAATAAAAAAAATAAAAGATAAAAAAGTTAATTTTGAATTTAATAAAGAGTATATAAAAGTCGTTACATCTAAAATTACTAATAACGACGCTCAATTTATTACTAATTCTTTTAATGAAATGCACCCAGCTGATGCAGCTGACATAATTGAACACTTGAGTCAAAATGATAGAGAAAGTTTAATTAAACTTAACAATTTCAACATTGACCCCGAAGTTTTTATTGAATTAAATGTGTCGGTACAATCTGAGATCATAGCATATCTTTCTCCAGAAACTATCGTAAGGCTTTTAAAAAACCTTGAGTCAGATGATGCAATAACAGTTTTGGAAAATGTAGATGAAAAAGATAAAAATGTAATATTAAGTTCATTACCACCTAAAGATCGTTTTGCCTTACTAGAAAGTTTAAGTTATCCAGAAGATACTGCTGCTAGAATAATGCAAAGAGAATTCACAGCAGTACCTAGTAACTGGTCTGTAGGTCAAACGATCGATTATTTAAGAGAAAACAAAGATCTTCCTGCTGAGTTTTTAGAAATCTTTATAATCGATGAAGATTTTAAACCAATTGGAACTGTCCCTTCATCTAAAGTTTTAACAACTTCTCGTGAAACAAAGATGCTTTCTATTATGTCTGCATCTCAATTATTAATTCCCGTAGATATGGATAAAGAAGAAGTTGGTAATGTGTTTGAAAATTATAATTTAAATTCTGCTGCTGTAGTAGATAAAACAAACAAATTAGTTGGGATGATTATGTATGATGATGTCTTAACTGTACTTAAAGAGGAAGCGGAAGAGGATGCACTAAGGCTATCTGGAGTAGGAGATGAAGAAATTACAGATGGAGTTTTCGAAAAAACTAGACGAAGATTTAACTGGTTATTATTAAATTTATTTACAGCATTTTTAGCTACCTGGGTTATTAGTTTATTTGGTGCAACAATTGAGCAGATGGTTGTATTAGCTTTTTTAATGCCAATTGTTGCTTCTATGGGTGGTAACGCTGGTATGCAAACTTTGGCTATCACAGTTAGAACCTTAGCTACAAATGATTTAACCAAAAATAACTTTACACAAAATATTTTAAAAGAATTTAATATTGGAGTTTTGAATGGAATTATTTTTGCAATAATTAGTGCTCTGATGGTACAATTGTGGTTTCACGATAGTGTACTTTCCTTAATTATTTCTATGTCAATGATTATCACAATGATGGTAGCTGGCTTGTTTGGCATAGTTGTGCCAATAACTTTAAAAAAAATGGGTATCGATCCTGCAATTGCGTCTAGTGTGTTTGTAACAACAATTACTGATGTTATCGGTTTTGTATCATTTTTAGGAGTAAGTGCTTACTTTTTTTAAAAATTATCTATAAGTCGAACACCCTTTAAATAATAAGCAACAAATAACTTAAATGGCTTGTTTTGTATATTTGTACTTAAATTAATTAAGTTTCTACATTCTAAATATTCTATTTTAATATTAAATTCTTCCACAAGGCTAGATGTTATCTTTTTAATTAAGTTTTTAGATTTAACATTTTTTTTTAATAATTTTTTTAGAGCAATTAATTGAATTGCGATCATTCCGGCTTTTTTATAACTCTCCTTATTTAATAAAGAATTTCTTGATGATAGCGCTACTTTATTTGTATCTCGGATTGTTTTACAGGCAAAAACTTTGGCTTTATATTTTTTTTCAATAAAGTTACGAACTAAAAAAAATTGTTGAAAATCTTTTTTACCCATAAAAATTTTTTTTGGTTTTATAAGGTTAGTAAAACGATTTAAAACATCTAGCACTCCTTCAAAATGACCGATTCTAAACTTTGCACAAAGTATTCTTTGTGATTTATTTAATAAAATTTTATTGGGTATATTATTATTATAAATTTGATCTACAGAAGGGATATAAAGGTAGTCTACTTTTAATTTCTTAAGTAATTTAATATCTTTATTGAGGCTTCGTGGATAAGTTTTAAAATCATTTTTATTATTGAATTGAGTTGGATTTACAAAAATGCTTACTAAAGTTTTTTTACATTTTTTTTTACTTATATTAACAAGTGATGCATGTCCTTTATGCAGATTTCCCATCGTTGGAACAAATCCTAATTCCATTTTGTTGTTAATTGCCTTATTTAAATCAGTAATTTGTCTTATTAATTTCATTTGTAATAATAATATTAATAAGTAAAACATTTGTATGATTAAACAAGCTATTATTCCTTTAGCAGGTCTTGGAACAAGATTACTACCTCTCACAAGTGTTTTTGCTAAAGAGCTTTTACCTATTAATGGAAAGCCCGGAATTGAATATATTTTGGATGAATGTATTAATGCTGGGATTAAAGAAGTAATTTTTATTATTTCTCAAAAAAAGTTAATGATTAAAAAATACTTTTATAACGATAAATTTTATAAAGATATAATTAAAAATAAAAAAGACCCAAGGATCATCAAGGAATATAAAAAAATATTAAAATATAAAAAAATGATTAAATTTGTTTTTCAAGACAAGCCTCTAGGAACAGGAGATGCTGTATTAAAAACAAAAAAATATATTAAAGATGAATATTTTCTTATGTTATTGCCTGATGATTTAATAATTAGTAATAATTGCTCAAAAGCAATGATTACCATTCACAAAAAATATAATTCATCTGTAATGGCGAGTATGAAAGTAAATAAAAATGAGGTTTCAAGATGGGGCATTTACAATGTTAAAAAGAAAATTGATAAGAATAATTTTTTAATTAAAAATGTTGTAGAAAAACCTACTGTTGAGCTAGCACCATCAAATAACGCTGTTATTGGTAGATATATTTTACCGAAAATAATTTTTAATAAATTATCACTACTCAAACCTGGTAAAGGTAATGAAATTCATATTACAGATGCTATTCAATCTTTAATAAGTGAAAATCATAAGTTTATTGGTCATAATTTTAATGGTAAATATTTAGATTGTGGAACAATGAAAGGTTATATTAATTCAAATTTGGAAATTTCTAAGATATGAAACTTTGTATGATAGGCACAGGTTATGTGGGGCTAGTTAGTGGTGTATGTTTTTCTGATCTCGGTAATGATGTTATATGTGTTGATAAAGACTTGAATAAAATAAAAAATTTAAAAAAAGGAATTGTTCCAATCTATGAACCAGGCTTAGATGAACTAGTTCTAAAAAATTTAAAAAATAAGAGATTAAAATTTTCAACAAATTTAAATGAATCTGTGTCAAAATCAGACATCATTTTTATATGCGTTGGAACACCAACGAAAAAAAATAGTAGTGCCGCTGACTTGAGCCAAGTTTACAATGTTGCTAAAGAAATTACTTGCTCTATCTCTAAGTTTAAAATTATTATTACCAAATCCACTGTACCTGTTACTACTGGAGATGAAATTGAAAAAATAATCTCAAAAAAAATACCCAAAAGATTATTTTCCGTAGTTTCAAACCCTGAATTCCTTAGAGAAGGTGAGGCTATAAGGGACTTCAGTTATCCTGATAGAGTTGTTATTGGCACTGACAATAAAAGGTCAATTAAAATTTTAAAAAATCTTTATTCACCTCTTATATCCAAAGGGGCAAAATATATTAATACTTCAAGAAGAGCGGCAGAATTAATCAAGTATGCTTCGAATGCTTTTTTGGCCACAAAAATAACTTTTATTAATGAATTATCAAACTTGTGTGAAAAAATAGGTGTTAACGTTGAAGATATATCTATTGGTATGGGGCTTGATAAAAGAATTGGCAGTCGTTTTTTAAGAGCAGGACCAGCCTACGGTGGTTCATGCTTTCCTAAAGATACAAAAGCAATTGTTTCTACAAGTGATAGATTTAAAACAAATCTTTCTGTCATTAAAAGCGTTATTAAATCTAATGATAATAGATCATCTTTATTATTAAAAAGAGTTTTTGATATATTAAATCATAAAGCTAGAAATAAAAAGATATGCTTCTTAGGTGTTACCTTTAAAGCAAATACTGATGATATGAGAGATTCATCTTGCCTATCAATGATACCTTCTTTGGTTAAAAAGGGTGCAAAAATAAATTATTTTGATCCAACAGGTGAAAAGAATGAGTTTAAAAATTTTAAAAACGTGAGTTATTCAAATGATATTAAATCAGCTATTTCAAATTCAGATTTAATTATCATACACACCGAATGGAACGATTTTAAATCCATTAACTTTAACAAAACTGTTAAAAATAAAAATTATAAAATTTTTGATATGAGGAACATTTATTCAGCTAAAAAAATGAAAGAGCAAAAAATTAAGTACTTTGCGATAGGTTCTTAATTTAATTCAAAAATTGCATCAACCTCTACAGACACACCTAGAGGCAAACTATTTGCGCTAACTGCAGCCCTTGTATGCATTCCAGCCTCACCAAAAACTGATACGATTAGATCTGAAGCTCCATTTATTACCTTAGGCTGTTCCGTAAAATCTTCAGTTGAATTAACAAAGCCAGTTAATTTTATACATGATTTAATCTTTGATAAATCATCATTACATGCTTTTTTTACTTGTGAGATTATACCTAAACCACATCTTTTGGCAGCCTCATAGCCATCTTCTGTTTTTAACTCTTTGCCAATTTTTCCTTTAATCAATTCTCCATTTGCTGAAATAGAAATTTGTCCTGAGATAAAAAGCATTTTGCCTATTATTTTTGATGCCACATAAGAGCCAACAGGATCTCTAGCTTCGGGTAATTCTAAATTTAATTCTTTTATTTTATTTTCATATGACATTCTTATTTCTCCATAATCTCTATTAATGTTTTACTATTTTTAAATTTAACAAGCTTTTCTTTAAATGTTGACTTGTCAAATTTATCTTTACTTTCTTTAGCATTTTCCGAGGTTTTATCTTTCAGTTCTTTTGCTCCAATAGCTGCTTTTAATTTAATTTCTTTGGTTTTTTCTTTAAGGTTATTTGCTGTGCATTCTAAATATTTTGCACTTAATTTGTTGAACTGAGTACAGTCAATTATTTCAGCTATAGAATTTTTATTATTAAAAATAAATGTTATCATAATTATAAATATTACTTTTTTCATTTTTTCTTCTTTTTTTTACTTTTTTTGTTTTTATCGTATTCTTTTCTTTTCTCAATCAATATTAGTGCTTCTTCCATATTAAGTTCTAATGGGTCCTTTTCCTCGGGAATTGTTGCATTAAGAGATTTATACTTAATATACGGACCATATTGCCCCTTCATTACTCTAACAGGCTTTTTGTCTCCAGGGTGTTCACCAAGATCTTTAATGATTGATGCTGACATTCTATCTGGTTTAGCTTCTGCTATTAGAGTTATTGCTCTATTTAAGCCAATTGAAAAGATTTCTTCAACATTTTCAATTCTAGCTGATTTATTTTCACATTTCAAATATGGACCAAATCTTCCTGAATTTAATATTATATCCTTTTGATTTTCAGGGTTAATACCTAAACTTTTAGGTAACGAACATAAGAATTTTGCCCTATCAAGATCAACACTATCTAAAGAAATCCCTTTTGGTATTGATATATTTTTTAAGTTATCATTCACTTTTTCTGTTTTATTTTTTTTTATTTTCTTTTTCTTTTTTGTTTCAATTATTATTTCTTCATTAATTTCTTCAATTTTTTCATATTGTATATATGGACCAAATCTTCCGTTTTTTAGATACATATCATTTCCATTATCATGTTTCCCAATGAATTTTGGCTCAGTTAATTGTGATTGAGCAGCAGTTTTAGCTTTTGATAGTGGCCGTGTGAACTTGCAATCAGGATAATTTGAGCAGCCTATAAAAGCCCCCCCCCTGAAACTATTTTTTAAACTTAAAGCACCTGTGTTACATAGTTTACATTGTCTATTTATTTTCCCATCCTTATCTTTTTCAAAAATTAAACTACCCAAACTATCATTTAATAAATCCAGTACTTCTCTTGTTCTTTTTTCTCTAACATCTGAAACATTTTGATTAAAATCCTTCCAAAACACTTCAAGAACTTTAATCCATCCTTCTTTACCAGTGGTAATATCATCTAATTGATTTTCTAATTCAGCTGTAAAATTATAATCTACATATTTTGGAAAAAGTTTTTCCAAGAATGCAGATATCAATTTACCTCTATCGGTTGGATGAAATCTTTTATTAATAGACTCTGCATAAACTCTGGTAGATATAACTGATATTATACTTGCATAGGTGGAGGGTCTGCCAATACCCAATTCTTCTAATTTTTTAACTAAACTTGCCTCAGAATATCGTGGTGGAGGCTGTGTAAAATGCTGCTCATCGAATAACGCTTCAATGTTGATTGGTCCTTTCTTCATTTCCGGAAGTATATCCTCGTCATCTTCTTTTTTATTATCTTTCATAACTTTCAAAAAACCATCAAATTTAATTACAGAACCACTTGCTTTACATATTGTTCTGTTATCATCTGAACTTATTGTAATTGTGTTTCTATCAAATTGAGCTGGTTGCATCTGTGAGGATAGGGCTCTACTCCAAATTAAATCATATAATTTATGCTGATCTGGACTTAAATACTTTTTAACAGAATCTGGTGCTCGCATAATATCTGTTGGTCTAATTGCTTCGTGTGCTTCTTGAGCGTTTTTAGCTTTTTTACCCGTATAACTAATTGGTTCATCGGGCACATATTTATTTCCAAACTCATCATTTATATATTTTCTAAAAGTATCTATGGCATCTTTTGAAAGGTTAGTTCCATCTGTTCTCATGTATGTAATTAGACCAATAGTTTCGCCTTCAATCTCTATACCTTGGTATAATTTTTGTGCAATTTGCATTGTACGAGAAGCACCAAAACCTAATCTACCAGAGGATACCTGTTGTAAGGTTGAGGTGGTAAAGGGTCCTGACGGATTTCTATTAATAACCTTACTAGATATATCGCTTATTTGAAATTTTTTGGATCTTACGACATCCATTGCTTTTTCAATTTCAGCTTTAGTTTTGAAAGAAAATTTTTCTATTTTCTTATCATTAAGTTGACTAATACTTGCTATTAGAGAGTTTTTTTTTCCATCATTGAATTTAATACTTAAAGTCCAGAATTCTTCTGGATTAAATAATTCAATTTCATGCTCTCTTTCAGTGATTAATTTTAATGCAACTGATTGAACGCGACCTGCAGATTTTGATCCTGGTAACTTAGTCCATAATATAGGGGAGATGTTAAAACCAACCAAATAGTCCAGAGCTCTTCTTGCCATGTAAGCATCAACTAGTAACTGTTCAATTTGTCTAGGATTTTCAATTCCATGAATTACAGCCTTCTTTGTAATTTCATTAAATACAACTCTTTCCACATGCTTATCCTTAATTAATTTTTTTTCATTCAAATATTCTTTGACGTGCCATGCAATTGCCTCACCTTCACGGTCTGGGTCAGTAGCGAGTATTATTTTTGAAGAAATTTTAGCTGCATCTGTGATTTCCTTTAGATATTTTTTAGAAAAACTATCAACTTCCCATTCCATCTTAAAATTATTCTCAGGATCGACTGAGCCATTTTTTGAAGGAAGATCTCTAATATGACCATAGCTTGCTAACACAATGTAGTCATCACCCAAGTATTTATTAATAGTTTTAGCTTTGGCTGGACTTTCTACAATGACAAGATTCATTATAAAAAGAAACTACTGAAAAGTTTTTGATAGTCAAATCAATAAATTTTTGTCTTTGTTTCTACTTTATTTTTCAAGCGTTTGATGTTTTCTCGATGTGTATAGAATATTAGTACAAACATAATTATGAAAAAAATTGAGTCGTAACTTTTAAAAAATATTAAATATAATGGCACAATTAAACTAGCAACAAGAGATGATAATGATGAGTATTTGGAAATAAGAAAGGTGATAGCCCAGCTAACAATAAATATTGAACCCAAAATTAGGTTTATTGAGAATAGTATCCCAACATATGTTGCAACTCCTTTACCCCCTTTAAACTTAAGCCAGATAGGAAATACATGACCCAAAAATGCACTTAGTGAAGCAATATAAACATAATCTGGATAGTTAAACTTTACAAACAGAACTGGTAGTACAGCCTTTGTTATGTCTAAAGTTAATGTGGCATAACCTAAAGATTTATTACCAGTTCTAAGAGCATTAGTAGCACCTATATTCCCCGAACCTATGTCTCTAATATCTTTTTTTAAAAATATCTTTGTAAGTATAAAACCGAAGGGTATTGATCCCAGTAAATATGAGCTCAACGCAATAAATAAATATTCCATTATTATAATTTAAATAATTCTTCACCTTTTACAAATGTATTTGTGACCTTACCTTGTAGTTTTTTGTCTTCTATCGAGGTGTTTTTAGATTTTGAGATAAGTTTTTCTTTTTTTACAATCCATGGTTTATCAATATCAACTATACAAAAGTCTGCTTCGTTACCAACTGAAAGATTACCTTTGTCAATTTTTAATATTTTAGCTGGATTTGAAGTTAGGGCCTTGATTATAGTTTCTAATTTTATAGAACCATTATGATACAGCTCTAAACTCAAAGATAGCAATGTTTCAATACCTGATGCGCCAGTCGCTGCCTGTGCGAATGTTAATCGTTTTTGTTCTTCATCCTCAGGTTTATGATCTGAAACAATTACGTCAATTGTCTCATTCTTTAAACCTTGTACAAGTGCAATTCTATCCTCTTCTGTTCTTAAAGGAGGTGAAAGTTTTAAAAAGGTTTTAAAATCTCCAATATCATTTTCATTTAATGAAAGGTTGTTTATGGATACACCTGTTGTGAATTTAACTTTTTCTTTTCTTTCTTGAATTATTTCAACAGATTTTGCTGCTGATATTTGAGATATATGATATCTGCACTTGATATTTTCTAATAATGTTAAATCTCGTTCAATAATTATTCTCTCTGCAACAGAAGGTATTCCAGATAAACCAAGTTTAGTTGCTATTATACCTGAGTTAATCATACCATTTTTTGATAAATCATAGTCTTCAGCATGTTGCATAATTAAAGTCCCCAGATCTTTAGCTGAATTCATTATACGAGACATTAATTGAGTATTTTGAATAGTTTTTATGCCATCAGTAAATCCAATTATGCCTCTACTTTGCAGCAAACCAAATTCAGTCATACTAATTCCTTCAATATTTTTTGTAAGAGCTGCACTTGGGAATACATTAATTTTAGATTTATCTCTTCCACGTCTTTTTAAAAAATCTACTATTGAAACGTTATCTATTATTGGATCTGTGTTAGGCATAGTTACAACTGATGTAACTCCCCCAGCAAGAGCAGCGTTGCTTAAAGTTCTGAAATTCTCTTTATATTCATAACCAGGTTCTCCAGCAAAAACACGCATATCCACTAAACCTGGAAATATATATTTTCCGTTTAAATCTATAAACTTTTCTCTTGAGGGTATATTATTTATGTTTACTTTTTTCCCTATCGCTTCAATTAAACCATCTTCCCCTATAATCAGTCCACCATTTTCATTAATACAATTATGCGGATCAATTATGTTGGCATTTATAAAGTATTGTTTTTTCATTTATTTACAAAATATTTTTAAACAAGCCATTCTTACAGCCACACCTAGCTCTACCTGTTCTTTAATTACACTTCTGTTAATATCATCTGCTAACTTCGTATCTATTTCAATTCCTCTGTTCATTGGCCCAGGATGCATAATTAAAGCATCTTCTTTTGCATGTGAAAGTTTATCAGGTGTTAGACCATAATATTCATAGTACTCTCTATTAGATGATAAAAATGAACTGGTCATTCTCTCATTCTGTAATCTTAACATCATTACGATATCACAATCCTTTAAACCCTTTTTCATATCCGTAAATGTATTGACTCCAAATTTTTCAATTTCCTCAGGCATTAAGTTTGAAGGAGCGATAATATTAACTTCTGCACCCAACATATTTAGTAGGTAGATATTTGATCTAGCAACACGTGAATGAGTTATATCCCCACAAATGGCTATTCTTAAACCCTCTATCTTTTTTTTTCGGTTAATAATTGTTAAAGCATCTAATAGTGCCTGAGTAGGGTGTTCACGACTTCCATCACCAGCATTAAGTACTGCACAATTTACTTTTTGAGATAAAAGATTGCATGCTCCAGAATCTTGATGTCGGATCACAATAATATCTGGATGCATAGCATTCAAAGTCATTGCTGTATCTATAAGCGTTTCACCTTTTTTAATTGCAGAATTTGCCATGTTCATGGACATCACATCTGCACCAAGTCTTTTTCCAGCTAGTTCAAAAGAGCTTTGTGTTCTTGTAGATGGCTCAAAAAACAAATTAATTTGAGTTTTCCCGTTTAAAATATTTGTTTTTTTATTTTCACTTTGGTTAAGTTTAATAAAAGTCTTAGCCTCATCCAAAATTAGATTAACGTCATTAATGGATAGATCTTGAATACCGAGGAGGTGTTTTTGAGAGATCTTAATAGCTTTATTTGTTTTGATTGCCATTAAAATTAACTCTATAACTATTAACTATGACTATGGCAAGTATTAATTATTTAAATAATCTATAGCACCCTGTAAAATAAATGCAGCTGCATTTTGATCAATAGTTTTAACCCTTTTAGATACATTAACATCTAATAAACTAGAGAGATTAAAAGCACCAACCGTGGAAAGTCTTTCATCCCATAGCATCACCGGTAGATCAATAGATCTCGAAATATTCAAAGCTACATCATTAACAGACTGAGCTGATCTACCCATACTTCCATCCATATTGACAGGATTTCCTACAATTATCCCACCAATATTATTTTCTTTGATAATTATTTTAAGATCTTCAATAAGCTCATTGGTATTAGTTTTATTTATAGTTTTAAATGGCGTTGCTATTGATTGTCTTTCATCGCATATAGAGACTCCGATCCTTTTTGTTCCTAAATCTAAACCAATAAATCGTACTTTATTTGGGTGTTTTAATTTAAATTCTTCAATTGTGATCATATTGTATATTTTATACTTAAGTGGTAGTTTGCCGACATATTTAATTATCACATGACAATTGATCTTAAAACAATAAAGCACATATCTAAATTATCAAGAATTTCCGTTGATGATGCAAAGGCTGATAAATTGGCTGGGGACCTTAATTCTATATTTGATTTTATAGAAAAATTAAATGAACTTAATACTGATAATATTGAACCTTTAACTTCTGTTGCAGAGACTACTTTAAAGTTAAGAACTGACGAGGTTAAAAGTAAAAATATTAGAGATCAAATATTAAAAAATTCACCAGAGGAAAATGAAGATTTTTTTGTGGTACCAAGAGTTGTTGAATAATGTCAGATATTACTTCCTTAACTTTAACTGAATTAGTTAAAAATATTAAAGATAAAAAGATATCTTCTGAAGAAACCACAAAAGCTTTCATTGAAAGAGGAGAAAAATCTAGAGATCTAAATGTTTACATAACAGAAGATTTCTCAAATGCACTTGCTAAAGCAAGAAGCTTTGATGAAAAACCTAATTTTGATCTGAAACTTCCAGGTGTACCAATGGCAGTTAAAGATTTATTTTGTACCAATGGGGTAAAAACAACAGCGGGTAGTAAAATTTTAAATAATTTTATTCCACCTTATGAGTCAACTGTTACTCAAAATATTTGGAACGAGGGAGCAGTTTTACTTGGTAAATTAAATTGTGATGAATTTGCCATGGGTTCTTCCAACGAAACTAGTTTTTTTGGTAATGTTCAAAGTCCAATAGCTAAAGGTTTGGTCCCAGGAGGCTCTTCAGGAGGATCCGCATCTGCCTTAGCTGCCAATTTAACACCTATTACAATTGGAACTGATACCGGTGGATCTATTAGACAGCCTGCTTCATTTACAGGGACAGTAGGTTTAAAACCTACATATGGCAGCTGCTCAAGATATGGAATTGTTGCCTTTGCGTCATCATTAGATCAAGCAGGACCAATGTCTAAAGATGTAAAAGATTGTGCTTTGCTTCAAGAAATCATCAGCACTTATGATGAAAAAGATTCAACATCAGTAGATTTTAAAAGAAATGAATATAGCAAAGAATTAACAAAGAATATTAAAGGTAAAAAAATTGGAATTCCGAAAGAATATAGGGTTGATGGAATGCCAAAAGAAATTGAAGACTTATGGACTAAAGGAATTGAATATGCAAAAGATTGTGGTGCAGTAATTGTTGAAATTTCACTACCTCATACAAATTATGCATTACCAACCTACTATATAGTTGCACCTGCAGAAGCTTCTTCAAATTTAGCAAGATATGATGGTGTTAAGTATGGATTTAGATCAAAGGGTGAAAACTTAATTGATATGTACGAAAAGACTAGATCGGAAGGTTTTGGTGCTGAAGTTCAAAGAAGAATAATGATTGGAACATATGTTTTGTCATCTGGTTATTATGATGCTTACTATCTAAAAGCTCAAAAAGTTAGAAAATTAATTAAAAATGATTTCGATGAAGCTTATAAAAAAGTTGATGCAATTTTAACCCCATCTACACCTAGTGCTGCATTTAAAATTGGTGAGAAAACTAACGATCCAGTTTCTATGTATTTAAATGATATATTTACAGTTCCAGTTAATTTAGCTGGATTACCAGCTATTTCTATACCTGCTGGAGTAGATGCTAAAGGCTATCCATTAGGACTACAAATTATAGGTAAAGCCTTTGATGAACAAAACATATTAAATATTGCCTATGCAATGGAAGAAAAAATTTCATTTAAAAACAAAATTACTGACTGGTGGATTAAATAGATGACTAAAGATAATTCAGAATATTTAATTTTAAGAGGCGATAATACTTATGAAGTAGTAATTGGTCTTGAAGTTCACGCACAAGTTACGTCAAATTCAAAATTATTTTCATCATCTTCAACAACTTTTGGCGCAGAACCAAATACTCAAGTAAGTTTAGTGGATGCTGCTTTTCCAGGAATGCTACCGGTTATTAATGAATATTGCGTAAAGCAAGCAATTAAAACAGGTATTGGTTTAAAGGCTCAAATAAATAAAAGATCTGTGTTTGATAGAAAGAATTATTTCTACGCAGATCTTCCACAGGGTTATCAAATTTCACAATTTAAATATCCAATAGTAGGTGAGGGAACTGTTATTCTTGATATGCCCAATGGTCAAAAAGAAGTAGGTATTGAAAGATTACACTTAGAGCAAGACGCTGGAAAAAGTATTCATGATATGGATCCACAAAATACATTAGTTGATTTAAATAGATCTGGTGTTGCTTTAATGGAGATCGTTAGTAAACCTGATTTAAGAACTCCAGATGAAGTTAGTGCTTACGTTAAAAAACTAAGATCTATTATGAGATACCTAGGTACTTGTGATGGAAATATGCAGGAAGGTTCTTTAAGAGCTGATGTAAATATTTCTGTTCGTATTAAAGGTTCTGACAAACTTGGAACTCGTTGTGAAATTAAAAATGTAAACTCAATTAAATTTATGCAAATGGCTATAAACTATGAAGCTAATAGACAAGTTGATTTAATTGAAGAGGGCAAAATAATTGATCAAGAAACAAGATTATTTGACACTAAAAAAAATGAAACAAGATCTATGAGATCAAAAGAAGACGCTCATGATTATAGATATTTTCCAGACCCAGATTTATTACCATTAGAAGTTACTGATGAATTTATTGAAAAACTTAAAGCCGACATTCCAGAATTACCAGACGCTAAAAAAAAAAGATTTATTGATCAATTTAAAGTATCTGCTTATGAGGCAACAATATTAGTCTCTGATATTGATACGGCAAAATACTTTGAAGAGGTTGTCGCAAAGATGGGCAAGAACCAAGATATTAAGTTAGCAGTTAACTGGATTACAGGTGAATTATTTGCTGTTTTAAATAATAAAAATTTAGAAATATCTGAAAGCCCAATAAGTGCAAAAAACTTAGCTAAATTAGTAAATTTAATTAAGAACGGAACAATTTCTGGAAAAATTGCTAAGACAATATTTGAATTAATGATCGATGGAGACAAAGATCCTCAAATAATTGTTGAAGAAAAAGGCTTAAAACAAGAAAGTGACCCTAAAGCATTAGAGGCCTTAATTGATAAGATTATCAATGATAACAGAGAAAAAGCTATTGAATATAAGCAGGGAAAAGAAAAATTATTCGGCTTCTTTGTGGGTCAAGCCATGAAAGTTTCAGGTGGAAAAGCAAACCCTCAACTAATTAATGATATTTTAAAGAAGAAACTTTAATGTCATGGGTAAGAACCTAGAAATCACTGAAAGCCTTCAAAAATACATAGATAATTTTAGTTTAAAGCTAGATCCAGTTCAGCAGGAAATAATCGATTACAATAATACTTTAGGTGATGTCAAGAAAATGCAAGTTACTCCATCTCAATGTCATTTTCTACATTTAATTATTAAAATTTCTAATATTAAAAATGTTCTAGAGATTGGAACTTTTACAGGTTTAAGTGCACTCTCAATAGCGCTTGCTTTACCAGAAGATGGTAAACTTATCGCTTTAGACAAAAATGAAGAAACTAACAAAGTAGCGTTAAGTTTTTTTAAAAAAGCTAATCAAGATCACAAAATACAGACAATAATAAAACCTGCTCTTGAAACCTTGGATGATTTAAATCAAAATAAATTTGATATGGTTTTTATTGATGCTGATAAAATGAATTATAAAGAGTATTACGAAAGATCATTAAAGCTAGTAGATAAAGGGGGGTTAATTATTATTGATAATGTTTTGTGGCACGGAGAAGTTACTGATGAAACTAATGTAGATAAATTTACTTTAAATATTAGAGAATTTAATACCTATATTCAACAAGATAAAAGAGTGGAGCAAATTATAATACCTTTGGGGGACGGCATGACTGTTTGTAGGCTTTTATAATGTTTGAAGTATTTGGTTTTTACAAATTTAAAAAATTTAACTCATTAAAGAAGTATAAAGACTTACTACAAGATTTTTTAATTAAGACAAACATTAGAGGAACAATCATTATTGCTAATGAAGGAATAAATGCCACAATATCTGGAAAGGCCAATGATATAAAATTAACTATTGCTCAAATTAAAAAAATATTAGATTTTAAAAAGTTTGATAGCGAAAATATTTCAAAAAGTAAATTTCAACCTTTTCACAAAGCAAAAGTTAAGATTAAAAAAGAAGTTGTTCCAATGGGTCTTTCTTTATCTATGATAAATAAAAAAGATAATCATGTTGATCCGAAAAAATGGAATAAGCTTATTGTTGATAAAGAAACTTTAGTTTTAGATTCAAGAAAACCATTTGAATATGAGGTTGGTACTTTTAAAAAATCAGTTAATCCTGATGTTGATAATTTTAGAGAATTTCCAAAATACTTGAATAAGCTTGATAAGAAAAAACCTATTGCTATGTTTTGCACGGGTGGAATTAGATGTGAAAAAGCTTCTGTTTTTTTAGAAAAAAAAGGGTTTAAAAATGTCTATCAATTAAAGGGTGGAATTCTTAACTACTTAAAAAATGTTAAGAAAAAAGAAAGTTTATGGAACGGTGAATGCTTTGTTTTTGATAATAGAATCAGTGTTAAGCACGGGTTAGTAACTGGGACTTATTCAATGTGTAGTGGCTGTAGAAAGCCAGTGTCACCAAAAGATAAAAAGTCAAAAAAATATGAAGAAGGTGTTTCATGCACTAATTGTCATGATAGTTTAACAGAAATTCAAAAGGATAGGTTCCGCATGAGACAAAAACAAATAAACCTTGCTAAAAAGATTGGTTCAAAGCATATATTTCAAAAAGAATTCAAATAGGAAAAATTATTGTCTAAAGCATTAAAATTAACAAAAGATCCTATTTGGGAATTACTTAGAAAAGTAACAATTCCAGCTAGTGTTGGTTCGTTATTTCAAACATTTTACAATTTAGTTGATACGTGGTTTGCAGGTAGAATTTCTGCAGAAGCAATAGGAGCAATTGCTAAATCATTTCCTATATATTTTGTAATAATTGCTGTTGGTGTTGGTATTGGTGCTGCAACGAACTCTTGTATTGGTAATTTACTAGGTGCAAAACAAAATAATAAAGCCTCACTGTTAATCGCCCAATCTGTAATCTTTGCATTGATCACTTCTATTGTTGTTACCTTGTTTGGGTTAAACGCATCCAATTTTCTTTTAACGGTAATGGGGTCTGATGCTGCAGGTATAGCTTTAACTAGAGAATATTTAGATATAATTTTTTACGGCACTTTCATTGTTATGATTCAAATCTCACTAAATGGAGCTTTGAACGCTCAAGGAGATACTAAAAGTTATAGGAATGTTTTAATATTTAGTTTCTTTTTAAATATATTTTTAAATCCTTTATTTATTTGGGGATACGGAATTATACCAGCTTATGGTATTGGTGGTCTTGCTATCGCTACTGTAATTGCTCAATCAGTAGGTACTTTTTATTTAGCTTATAAAATCAACTCATGTAAATTGAAAAAGTATTTATCGATTAGATGCTTTATTCCAAAATTGATATTATTAAAGGAATTGTTCACACAAGCACTACCTATTATGATTAGTATGTTATTTATTGGTGTAGGTATTTTTAATATTTTATATTTTATTGGTCAATTTGGTGATCTTGCAACCGCAGGATACGGTGCTGCCTTAAGAGTAGAGCAAGTTTTCTTATTACCTGTCATTGGCTTAAATACAGCAGTACTTTCTATTGGAGGACAAAATTTTGGTGCTAAAAATTATGATCGTATAAGAGAACTTTATTCAAAAGCTTTATTATTTGGATCATCATTTATGGCTGTAGCAGGGGTTATATTATTTTTTGGTGCAGAGTTTTTTGTTTCTCAATTTACAGATAATTCAGAGGCTATATATCATGGCACTATATATTTAAAAATTGCAGCTTTAATTGCGCCAATTTATCCCGTGTTCTTTATTACTACAGCGGTATTTCAAGCTGTTAAAAAACCCATCTATAGTCTTTACTTAAGTGTCTTAAGGCTATCAGCTTTACCTTTTTTATCTCTTTGGTATGTTATTAATATTAGAGGTGGGGATTATGCTGATATATTTTATACTATAATGGCAACCAATTGGTTTATAGGTATTGTGCTAATCATATTCATTGGATATTTTTTAAATAATGTTTTTAAACAAAAGAAAAGCCATTTTTCTTATTAGTGTCTCATCACTAATATTTATTCTAACTATTAATCAGGTCAAATCTCAAACAATTAAAATTATCGATGGTGATACAATCCATCTGGATGGAGAAAAAATTAGGTTTACTGGTATAGATACACCAGAGCTAAAACAAACATGTGTAAATGCAGGTGTTAAAGATAATTGTGGTATCACAGCAAAACAAATCCTTATTGATAAAATAGGAGACAATATAGTTGAATGTATTAGTGAAGGAAAAGATCAGTACAAAAGAATACTTGCTGAATGTTTTGTAAATAATGAAAGTTTATCAAGTTACCTTGTTAGAAATGGTTATGCTTTTGCCTACAGAAGATATTCAAAAAAGTTTGTACCAGATGAGGATTACGCAAGAATCAATAAATTTGGCATGTGGTCTATGGAATTTGATTATCCATGGGACTATAGAAAAGCAAAGAAAAATTAAACCAAGAAGAGGTGTTCTATTACCCGGTGCCCCAGACTTTATCTTCCCCCAAATCTCAACACTTAAAAAGCTATATAATATTGAGATAAAATTTAAGAATTTATATTTAAAAAAAATTAAAGTTGAGTTAAGATTTAACATGATATTTGTAAAAAACCTTAAATCTGTTTCCGATCAAGAATGGACAACAACAGAGAAATATCCTGGCGTTCGATGGAAATTTTTAATTGATGCAGATTTTACAGGTAGCTCTGGACTTTCACTTGGTTTTGCTGAAATCGCTCCAGGAGGCAACTTAACTCTCCATTATCATTCACCAGATGAAATATATGTAGTAACCAGTGGAACAGGAGTACTAAATAAATCAGGTGAACTTGAACAAATTAAAAAAGGTGATGTTGTTTATATAGCAGGTAACGCAGAACATGCTTTGAAAAATGATGGAGAAGAAACTTTAGGTTTTTATTGGATTTTTCCTACAGATCGTTTTTCAGAGGTTAAATATATTTCAGCCAATAGTTAATTCTAATTAAAATATTTTTTATCAATTATTACCGTCTTGTTTAAGTTTTCTTTCAAGCCTTCTTACAAAGTAAGACACAAGTAGTATTAAAATTAAATATTCTAGGATTAAAAATGTGTAAATTTCAAGAGGTCTATAAGTGGATACCACAAGTTCATTGGCTTTACGTGTAAGATCTGCAATTCCAATAATTGACACTAACGAAGACATTTTTAAAACATAGACAAATTGATTACCTAGTGCGGGTAGAATATTTTTAATAGCTTGCGGCAGTATGACTAATCTTAATCTTTTAAAAAAACTTAAACCTAAAGAACTACCGGCTTCCCATTGTGCTTTCTTAATGGAATTAATTCCTGCTCTAAATATTTCTGCCTGAAAGGCACTTTCACTAATAGCAAGGGCAATAATTCCAGATACAAAAGGACTAAAACTTAGACCGGTCATAATAGGCAACCCATAATAAACCCAAAGAATTAGAACTAATAAAGGTATCGCTCTTACAATCTCAACGTAGCCAATGTTTATATAGGTGAGATATTTATTTTTTGCCAAAGAAGGTATTGCAATAATAAATCCTATAATCATTGAAATTATAATAGATATTACTGAGATATAGATTGTAACGCCCATACCACTTAAAAGAAATTTTAAGTTAGTTAAACCATTTACTTTATTAGGTGAGAGTATGTACCAACCCCATTCATGATCAGTACACGATGTAAGTGATAGCAATAAAAATAAAAGCAGTAGTTTTTTCACTTTTAAAACTATAGAGATTTAAATCTAAATATCTAATGTATTATAAACTTTTTAGATTGTACTTTTTAAGTAAGTTATCAAAAAAGCCTGAAGCTTTTTTTACTTCAATCCATTGATTAACATAGTTAATCCAAACTTGATCATTTTGATCTACCATCATAGCTAATACAGCTGGATTTTTACCACCATCTTTTACAATTGCTAATTGAGGGTAAGTAATAACTAATTTGTTAGCTTCAGTTGAGCTTGTAATATGACCATCTGCTCTTCCAGATAAAACTTCTTGAAAATCTCTAGCTGGAGATTCAATTGATTTTAGTTTAGATTTTGGAAAAAACTCTTTTGCTTTTTCTTCTTGTGATGTTCCAAGAGTTGTAGCGATAGTAACTTTTTCATTATTTAAAGATTCCCATGTTGGAAATTTTTTAAGGTTCTTTTTTAACACCAATGGAACAGTTCCATATTTATAATAAGAATTTGTAAATCCTGCTACTAATGCTCTTTTAGCAGTTTTAGTTACACTTGTTGAAACATCATACCTTCCAGAAGTAATTCCTGAAACAATAGTTTTCCATTCAGTTGGAATAAAAGTTACTTTAACACCCATATCTTTTGCTAACTCTTCCATAACATCTATATCAAAGCCAACGTATTTGTTTGTGGCTGGATCTTTCATGCTCATTGGATCCCAGTCACCTGTAGTTCCAACTTTTAACTCACCAGAAGATAATATCTGATTAAGTTTAGATTCTGCGTTAACGGAGAAAGGTAAGAGTGCTAATAGCACCAATAAAAGTATTTTTTTCATATCTTTTATATAACAATAATTTTGATAAATATAAGGCTATAACCTTGACGCACTATCAGTCAACCAAGAATACAAATGCTGAGAAAAAGACCGTCTTACCAGTAAATTAACCTCATTTATTTGTATATGATGAATAATAACATCTATATGGGATAATATTGTTTGAGCAACAGAGCCTTTTTTATCTTTAAATTTATTGAAATTAAAAGGTGATCCAGTTGCAAAAAGATCAAATACTTTACTACCCTTTATATTAATCATTACAAATTGATCACTTACATCGGTTATTGCACCCAAGTTAGTTTTCGAGATATTATGAATTAAATTATCCTCAACTTTATAAGTATTTGTGTCTTCATTTGTTGTTTTATTGGAAACTAGCATCCATTCATCGGGACTTAACCAGTATGCAGTTAAAGTTTCTCCAGATGTAGACGTATTAGCTTCTGTTGGTAAAAGTATATCCAAATTTTTATCAATAGCTGAATTAAACTCTTTTGTTTTACCTCTTATGATTAATTTCATAATAGGCTTAATTTCTTTCATCTCTAAATTTGAGTAAGATTTATTCTCTTTAATAGTTGTATTATAATTAAGCATTTAACCTCACATTTTCTTTGTCAAAAAATACAGGATCAACAATTGTCACGTTAATATTTTTATCTTCCATTGGAATAAATAATTTCTGACCCATCATATTTTTTCCACCTCTAACAACAGCTAGTGCAATGGATTTATTTAAATTTGGACTGTAGTAACTTGATGTAACGTGACCAAGCATTTCAACTGGTTTTTGATTGGTATTAGCAATAATTTGTGCACCTTCCTCCAAAACTTCAGTTGGATTATCTGTTAACAACCCAACTAATTGTTTACGGTCTTCACGCATTGTATCTGATCTATAGAGTGATCGTTTACCGATAAAGTCATATTTTTTTTTACTAACAATCCAATCCATTTGTAAGTCAATAGGTGTCATTGTGGCATCCGTATCTTGACCCACAATAATAAATCCTTTTTCAGCTCTTAATAAGTGCATAGTTTCAGTTCCATATGGAGTAATATTAAATTCTTTTCCAGTTTCAATACACTTTTCCCAAAGAGACTTGCCAAAGTTTGCTTGGATATTAATTTCATAACTATGCTCACCGGTGAAACTAATTCTCATTATTCTACATTTTACGTTACCAATTTTAGCATTTTTAAATGACATGTGAGGAAAGTTTTCATCTGATAAATCTAAATCAGGAATTATTTTGTTTAATATTTTTTTACTATTTGGACCACAAATACTTGCAGTAGCATAATGATCAGTAACTGATGTTAAGTAAACATCTAATTCAGGCCATTCTGTTTGAAGATAATCCTCAAGTTTACCAAGAACATTTGCGGCACCTCCAGTAGTTGTTGTCATAATGTAATGATTTTCATCTAAACGTGTTGTTACACCATCATCATAAACCATACCGTCTTCATTAAGCATTAAACCATATCTACATTTGCCAATAGCAAGTTTTGACCAAGCATTCGTATAGACTCTGTTTAAAAATTCAGAAGCATCAGTTCCTTGAATATCAATCTTACCAAGAGTTGAAGCGTCTAATATTCCAGCACTATCTCTAGCTGCTTTACTTTCTCTTTGAACGGCTTGATGCATAGTTTCATTATTTTGTGGATAATACCAAGCTCTCTTCCATTGACCCACATTTTCAAATTCTGCTTTATGCTCAATATGCCAATCATTCATAGGAGTTCTTCTAAATATATCAAAATATTCTCCAACGTTTCTTCCAACAATAGTTCCAAATGTTAAAGGTGTATAGGGAGGTCTAAATGTTGTTGTTCCAAGCTCTCCCATTTTAACACCAGCTGTTTCAGCAATAATTCCTAACGCATGCATATTGCCTAATTTACCTTGATCTGTCCCCATACCTGTTGTCGTATAACGTTTTACGTGTTCGATAGATCTAAACCCCTCTCTAAGTGCGAGCTTAATATCTTTTGCAGTTGCGTCATTTTGATAATCAACAAATGGTTTCGTTTTTCCAAGAATTTTATCCGAGGGAAGCAACCAAATATTTCTAAACTCCTTATCCTTTGGGCATTTTATATTTAAATTGTCATAATCGCTTTTACTTATATTTAAAAATTCTTTTATAGCTTTTGAAGAATGTGTTATTACATCGCCAATTTCAAAATCACCATTACATGAACCAATACTTATTTGATCTGAGGGATATTTATTAGGTATAAAAACTTGATCTTCATCTCTAAATTTTAATTTGCCTCCTGATTGAGTAAATAAATGAACAGCTGGCGTCCATCCTCCAGCAATAGCCAGACAGTCACAATTTAGTGTGGTTTTTTTAGAACTGCTAAAAGACTGCCCATCTTTAGACAACTGCATAATAGTAACTTTATTTATTCTTTTATAACCTTCTGTATCTACAATTGTGTGAGATCTATAAATTTTAATCCCAAGATTTTCAGCTTCTTTGGTAAACTCTGAATTAGATTGTTCTCTAATATCAATAATTGCCTCTACATTAATTCCTTTTTTACTTAAAGAAATAGCACTTTCATAAGCGGTATCGTTATTTGTAAAGAAGATATTTTTTTGACCCGTAGCAACACCGAAGTAATCAGCATATTTTTTAACAGCTGATGAAAGCATAATCCCAGGCCGATCATTATTATTAAACACCAATGGTCTTTCTAGAGAGCCTGTTGCAACAATAACTTTTTTAGCTCTAATTTTTAATAATCTTTGTCTTACTTTATTTTTTTTTTCGTCTTGTGGAAGGTGATCTGTTAGATTTTCTCTTGCTAATAAATAATTATATCCATGGTATGCGGCTACACTTGTTCTTGTTTTAATTTCTAAATTGTCTAATTTTTTTAATTCACTTATTTCATTTTCTAACCACTGGTATGAATTTTGATCATTAATTTTTATATGATCTGAATTTTGGTAGATTGTAGAGCCGCCAATTTCATTTTTTTCATCAAGTAATAAAGTTTTTAAATTATTTTTAGCTGCAGTTTTAGCGGCCATAATTCCAGCTATACCCGCACCAATTACAAGGACATCGCAGTGAATATATTTGTGCTCATAAATGTCTGGATCAGGTTTAGTAGGTGATTTTCCAAGACCTGCGGAATGCCTTATAATATACTCATATTTTTCCCAAAAATTAGCTGGCCACATAAAAGTTTTGTAATAAAAGCCTGCTGGTAAAAGAGGGGACATAAAATTATTTATTCCACCAATGTCGAAATTAACACTTGGCCAACAGTTTTGACTTTTTGCTTCTAACCCATCATAGATCTCTATTTCAGTGGCTCTAACATTTGGCTCAGTAAAAGCTGTATTGTCATTAATTTGAACTATCCCACTTGGCTCTTCAGATCCAGCGGTCATTATTCCTCTTGGTCTGTGGTATTTAAAACTTCTTCCAACTAAATGAACATCATTAGAGAGAAGGGCTGAGGCTAATGTATCTCCTTTAAAACCATAATAGGTTTTGCCATTAAATTTAAATTCAATTTTTTTGGTTTTATCAATAAATTTACTGGTTTTTACTCTTAAATTTTTTAACATATATTTAGATAGTGGGTGGCTTTTCACCCATTTTATAAACTACTTTTATTTCATCATTAGAAGTATCACGTACCATATTGAACCATTTTCTACACCCATGTGCATGGTTCCATCTTTCAAATTGAATGCCTTTAATATTTTTTCTCATGAATAAGTATTCAGCCCATTCATTATCGCTTAATTCCGCAGGTTGCTTAGGTCTTTCAATGTGTGCTTCACCACCAGCTTTAAATTCACTTTGTTCACGTTCACCACAAAAAGGACAAGTAATTAAAAACATTAATGAGCTACCGCCGCTGCACCATGTTCATCAACAAGATCTCCACTAATAAATCTATTTAAGTTAAATGCAGCATTTAGTTTATGAGGTTCGTCATTTGCAATTGTATGAGCAAATAGATCACCAGAACCGGGTGTTGCTTTAAATCCACCTGTACCCCAACCACAGTTAAAGTATAAACCTTTTACTGTTGTCTTACTGATAATAGGACTTGCGTCAGGGCAAATATCCACAATACCACCCCATTGTCTAAGCATTCTCATTCTACTAAAAATCGGATAGAGTTCTAAAATTGCATTTAAGGTTCCCTCGACAATATCATGACTTCCTTTTTGTGAGTAAGAAACATAATCATCTGTGCCCGCACCAATAACAAGCTCACCTTTGTCAGACTGGCTTATGTAGGCGTGTACCGCATTTGACATTACAACAGTATCAATGATTGGCTTAACAGGTTCAGAGACTAGAGCTTGAAGCGGTTTACTCTCTAAAGGTAAACGTAAACCAGCCATGTTAGCAAGAACACTCGAATGTCCAGCTGCAACTACACCAATTTTTTTAGTTTTTATAAACCCTTTAGTTGTTTCTATTCCTTCAACTTCATCACCATTTCTTTTAATTCCTTTAACTTCACAATTTTGTATTATATCAACACCCATCTCATCAGCTCCGCGCGCATATCCCCATGCAACAGCATCATGTCTTGCTGTTCCAGCTCTTCTTTGCAAGGTTCCACCCAAAACAGGATAACGTATGTCAGGAGAGGTATTAATTATTGGGCAAAATTTTTTAACTTCTTCTGTACTTAAATAAACAGCATCAATTCCATTTAGTCGATTAGCATGTGTTCTTCTTTTTAAATCTCTAATATCTTGAAGATTATGAGCAAGGTTCATCACGCCTCTCTGACTAAACATTATGTTATAATTAATTTCTTGAGAAAGGCCTTCCCATAATTTTAATGCATGATCATAAAGTCCAGCACTAGCATCCCATAAATAATTTGATCTTATAATTGTTGTATTTCTTCCTGTATTACCACCACCAATCCAACCTTTTTCAACAACTGCAATATTTTTCATATTATGTTTTTTTGCTAAATAATATGCTGTAGCCAAACCATGGCCACCACCACCAATAATTATTGCATCATATTCTTTTTTGGGAACAGGATCTTTCCAGGCTTTTTGCCAATTTTCATGGTAAGAAAAAGCATTTTTGACTAAAGAAAATATTGAGTACTTATTTTTCATTATATTAAACAATAATTACTTTATAAATATTGAATATTCAATACAATCGACTATATCCGTATCAAGTGGAAGAGTGGGTGAGAGGCTGAAACCAGTCGTTTGCTAAATGACCGTGCGGGGAAACTTGTACCGAGGGTTCGAATCCCTCCTCTTCCGCCATTAAAATAAAGGCTGATCTTTAAAAAAATCTTTCATTTCTATTGGTTTTTTTTCTAAAATGTATCTATAGACGTTATAGTTCTCCATAACACGCTGAACATAGTTTCTTGTTTCTTTAAATGGAATTAATTCAACCCAATCAACAAAATCAATTTGTTTTTTTTGAGGATCTTTATTTATTTTTTTCCAGTGTTTAACTCTTTTGGGTCCAGCATTATAAGCAGCTGTCGCAAAAGGATATGCACCGTCATATTCTAAAATTAAACCTGCAATATAATGTGAGCCTAAATTTATATTGTATTCTGGATCTGAAGTTAATCGTGATTTCGAGTAGGGTAGTTTAGCTTGTTTAGCAACTAGTTTTGCCGTGTAAGGCATTATTTGCATTAAACCTTGTGCTCCAACATGGCTATTAGCCCTCATATCAAATTCACTTTCTTGTCTTATAAGAGAAAGTATAAATGCAGTCTCTGGAACTTTTCTACCATTAATGTATTGAGGCACACTTATAATAGGGTAGTTAAATGTATTATGAAATCTCTTTTCATAGGAAGCTAACTTTGAAACTTGTATTGCAAAATCATATCTTGAAATATTTGTAGCCAGTTCTGCAGCTAAAATCTCACTACCACTATTAATGTTATCGTTAGCTAGATGTCTTAATATGTTCTTCGTATACTTATCTTTATTAAGCTCATCCAATAGATGTGTAATTTTCACAAGCTCTTTTTTATTAAAATATTTTCTATATTCGTCTGTAACTGTTGCTTGCTCTTCTAGTTCAAATTTTTTATTGGGGTTAATTTTTAAGAAAGCTAATTGGCCATAATAAGTAGTTAAATATTTTGTAGCTTCAAGATACCAATTTTCTGATTGACGCTTATCACCAATTTTTTCATAAGCTCTACCAAGCCAATATGCCCCCCTCGACAGACTTATGGGATAGCTAACATTTTGATAAAAATTATTGAAGTGATCTGTTGCCAAAATAGGGTCGTTTAAAAAACTTAGTGCAATCCAACCACTTAACCACTCTGCTTCTGCAAATTCAGGACCTTTATCTAGGGAGTGTTGACTTGCAATCTTATAAGCTTTCTCATATTTGTCTTCATAAATAAGAGCCCTAGTCATTATTGCTCTTTCGACCCACCATTTATCAGGTCTTACTAAATAATCTTTATCATTTTTTACAGAAAATAATATTTCAAGTGAATCATCAACTCTACCTCTTTTTCTTCTCCATTTAAGGCGATCATGATTAAGCCCAGCATCATTTTTAAATTTTTCTGGAACATTTTTAATGGCCTGATCAACACCATAAGATTTACTCATTAAAATTTGTCTTGCTGTATACAGAAGTTGATAATCTTCAGGTAGGTAAGGGAGCATTCTTTTTAAATCAAAATATTTGTTTTCCCAAGCTAAATAGTCCGCTCTATTTATGTAATCATTAGCATTCAAATATTTTTTATATTTTTTGCTTAACATTTTCATATCAGATCTAGAAAACTCAGCAGTAACCCATCCTTCTTTGATTAAAGCTGTTCCTTTTTCAATATTCCCAGTTTGAATAAGGCTTTCTCCTAATATAACCATACCATAGCCACTCAGTGGTTTGTTTGGACCAAACCAATCAATGATTTTTTTAGGAGAAATTTTCTCTGTCGAAAGTTTTTGTTCAGCTAAATATTTTATTCTACTTATTCTTGGGTAATCTTCATTATTTTGTATAAAGCTCATGTAATCGTAAAAGCTAGCCTGATTACCCGTTGTTAATAAATGTCTCCATTGAATAAAGTTATATATTGATTTATCTTTTGCTTTTTTAGAAGTGGATAATGCAGTTGACCATTGGCTTTTTTCCATAGCCGCAATAGATTTTTTTGCAATATCATAATCTTTTTGACTATAATATTTTGAATTATCTTTAACCACCGTAGTTGTTTTTTTTACGATTAAAGGTTTACTTTTTGGAATTGAATAATTAATTGTTTTATCTGTAATTTTTGCAGTTTGGTTGTTAACTACCTCAATAATTTTTGTTGGCTTAGATTTTGGTTTTAATATACTTTGAGTTACTTTTTCATTATGAATTTTTTCTCCTAAAATAGGTTTTTTTAAAGGCAATATTGTAACTTCATCAGCGTAGGAATTAACAATTATCAACAATATCAATAAAAATGATTTTATAAAAAATAATATATTTTTAAGCATAAATTTACTAAATGAATCTTTAAACTATGTTATAAGTATTTATGTTCAAAGGATCAAATGTTGCTTTAATAACCCCGTTTAAAAATAATGAGCTTGATGTTGAAGCTTATATTAAGCTTATTCATTTCCAAATTAACAGTGGTACCAACGGCCTGGTTCCTGCTGGTACTACCGGAGAATCACCAACGTTAAGTCACGTTGAGCATCAAAAAGTAATCGATTTATGCATTAAAGAAAGCAAGGGTAAATCCATAGTTATTGCAGGTACTGGCTCCAATTCAACTGCAGAAGCAATCTCACTTACTACACATGCGGAAAAAGCAGGAGCTGACGCTGCTTTAATAGTAACACCTTATTATAACAAACCGACACAAGAAGGATTATACCAACATTATAAAGCAATTAATGATAAATGCGGGATACCAATTTTGATTTATAATATCCCCGGAAGATCTGTAATTGATATGTCTGTTGATACAATGGCTAGACTTTTTGAATTAAAGAATATTGTGGGTGTTAAGGATGCAACGGGTGATTTAAATAGAGTTAACCAGCAGAAAGAAAAAATGGGAACTGATTTTATTCAGCTCACTGGCAATGATGATAATGCTTTAGAATTTAATAATAGAGGTGGTGTTGGATCCATAAGTGTTACAGCAAATATTGCCCCAAAACTATGTTCAGATTTTCAAAAATTCTCTAAAGAAGACAGTAAAGAAAGTAAATTAGAAGCAATTAGACTAGATAAAATTTTACAACCCGTTCATAACTCCATGTTTATTGAGAGCAACCCAAGCCCAGTTAAATACGCAGCAAAACTTTTAGGTTTATGCGAGGACAATGTTAGATTACCTTTGGTTAAAGTTACCGATCCAACTAAGGAAACTATTAAAAAAGCTTTGGTATTAGCAAAATTACTCTAATGACCAAAAAAACCAACTCTGGTTTAAAAATTATTTGCTTAAACAGAAAAGCAAGTTTTAATTATTTTTTTGAAGATTTGATTGAAGCAGGGATAGTTCTTAAAGGATCAGAAATAGAATCAATTAGAGAGGGCAAAGTAAACATAGCAGACTCTTACGCTGTAGAAAAGGGTGGAGAGATAGTATTGATCAATTCACATATTTCACCATTCAAGCAGGCTAGTTATTCAAACCATAATCCGATGGACGAAAGAAAGCTATTATTAAATAAAAAAGAAATTAATAAATTAATTGGTAAAATGCAAAGAGATGGACTCACCCTCGTTCCAACAAAAATGTATTTTAAAAAAGGGAAGGCTAAAATTGAGATAGCTGTTGCCAAAGGTAAAAAACAATTTGATAAAAGGGCCACTAAAAAGAACAGAGATTGGAATCGTGAAAAAGCCAGACACATTAGAAAATCAAGCTAAACATTCATATCTAGCCATAGGATCAAATTTAGGAAATAAAATTAGCAATATTAATCTTGCTAAATTTGAGTTAGAAAAAAATAAAATTAAAATACTTAAAACATCTTCATTTTATTTATCTAAATCCTGGCCAAATCCTTTAATGCCTAGTTTTATTAATATTGTAGTTAAAGTGGAAACCAATTTTGCACCACTAGAATTATTAAATGTATGCAACTTAATTGAATTAAAATTGGGTAGATCTAGAACGATAAAAAATGCTCCAAGAACATGCGATATTGATATAATAGATTATGATAATAAAGTACTCAATTTAGATAATAAAAGACTAATCATTCCTCATCCAAGAATGAGCATCAGGAATTTCGTTTTGTTGCCATTATTTGAAATAGATAAGAAGTGGAAACATTCAAAATCTAAGGTTAATATCGTTAATTTAGTTAACGCTTTATCAATTAAAGACCTAAGATCTATTAAACAAATATAAATTAGTGCTATAATTAAATATGCTTAATTCTGAAGAATTAATAAATAAAGTTAAAATATATAATAAGTTTTTAAATCCTGAAAAATTAAATAAAGCATACAATTATGCTATCAAGGCTCACGAGAACCAGAGACGTGCTTCTGGCGACCCTTATTCAAACCATCCAATAGAAGTTGCTAGTATACTTACTGAACTTGAATTAGATAGCGCCACTATTGTTACAGGACTACTACATGATACGATAGAAGATACTTATGCCACTTACGATAATATTAAAAAGGAATTTGGAGAAGAAATAGCAGACTTAGTTGAAGGTGTAACTAAAATTTCTATTTTTGAAAATCAAGCTAAGGCAAACTCTAAAGCAGAAAATTTTAGAAAATTAATTTTAGCAACTTCAAAAGATATCAGAGTTTTACTTGTAAAACTTGCCGATCGTTTACACAACATGAGAACAATTGATGCTATTAGTCAAATTGAAAAAAAAGAACGTATTGCAAAAGAAACTATGGAAATTTATGCACCATTAGCAGACAGAATGGGCATGCATATAATTAGAGATGAGCTAGAGGATTTATCTTTTAAAGTTCTAAATAATAATGCAAGAGTACTTATAAAAAATAGATTAGATGAAATTAAGGATGATAAAGTAAATAGCTTTAATTCAATCTCATTACAATTTAGTAAATTATTAAATGATAAAAAAATAAATTCTAAAATTATTGGTAGAGAAAAAACACCATTTTCTATTTGGAGAAAAGTTCAAAAAAAAAGAATATCACTAGAACAAATTTCAGATATTATTGGATTTAGAATAATACTTGATAGCGTTGAGGACTGTTACAAAGCTCTTGGTGCATTTCATAAAGAATGGAATTGTATACCAGGAAAATTTAAAGATTATATTTCATCTCCTAAAATTAATAAATATCAATCATTGCACACTTCAATTATAGGACCCAATAGAAGACCAATTGAAATACAACTTAGAACGTTGCAAATGCACGAATATGCTGAAAGAGGTATTGCCTCTCACTGGAAATATAAATCTTCTGAAAAATTCAACTCCTTAACCTGGAAAGAATATGACTGGCTAGCTGATTTAGTTGAGATCATTGAGAAAAATGATAACCCAGAACACTCTTATGAATACACTAAGCTACAAATGTTTCAGGAAAATGTCTTTTGTTTTACCCCAAAAGGGTCTGTAATTAAATTGCCAAAAGATGCAACACCTATAGATTTTGCTTATGCAGTTCATACAAAAGTAGGCGATCATGCTATAGCTTGTAAGATTAATGGTAAAGATAGTGAACTACAAAGCATTCTCCGCAATGGAGATGTTGTGGATATAACAACTTCCAAAAACAAATCACCATCATTGCACTGGATACCAATTACCAAAACAGGAAAAGCAAGATCAGCTATTAGAAAATATTGGTATAAAAAAGGAGAAGAGAAGGCCCAAAGAATTAAAAAATATAATACCACACTATGGATTTCTTTAACTGATAAACCAGGAAAACTAGGGGAGATTACAACTTTACTTGGTCAACATAGTTTAAATATATCAAGTGTTGAAATGAAGGAAAAGTCTAAAGAATATATTAATTTTAAATTTAATCTAATTATAATAGACTTGAAAAACTTTACAAATTTTATCAGTGAGTTAAAACAAAAGGAGATAAAATTTAAAATCATTAGACATGAGGATAACTGGTTAAAAGAACGTAATGCTTTCACACAAAAAATCTTTAGATATTTTAAAAAAAACTAATGCGCTACTGGAAGGTCATTTTGTACTTTCATCGGGACTACATTCTCCAAAATATATTCAGTGCGCAAAGTTATTAAGTTTCCCACACCTAGCAAAAAACATTTGTAGATCTTTAGCAAAAAAAATAAAAAACAAATTCAAAAATATAGATTTAATCTTAGCGCCAGCAATGGGTGGCGTTATTATTGGATACGAGATTGGCAAACTATTAAAAAAAGAAACAATATTCTGTGAAAGGGTTAATGGAAAATTCACTTTAAGAAGAGGCTTTCATATAAGGAAAGGTTCGAAAGTCCTAATTATTGAAGATGTTATAACAACAGGCAAATCAAGTTTGGAGTGTGTAAAATTAATCACTAAACCAGGGGCTAAGCTTGTTGGTTTTGCCTCTATTATAGATAGATCAACCAAACAATCTCTAAAAATAAAAACAAAAATTATTTCTCATATGAAAATAGATGTACCAACATTTAAAAAAAATGCTCTTCCAGAAAGTCTTAAAAATACTCCAATTACAGTTCCTGGAAGTAGATTTGTAAAATGAAAAGGTTAGGTGTTAACATTGATCATGTAGCCACAATAAGAAATGCACGGGGATCAAATCATCCGGATCCTTTAGTGATTGCAAAGCATGTTATTGAATGTGGTGCTCATTCTGTAACTATACACCTAAGAGAAGATAGAAGACATATAAATGATAAAGATGTTTTTAATATTTGTAAAAATAAAAAAATAATTACAAATCTTGAAATTTCATTAAATAATGAAATAATTAAAATTGCCCTTAAAAATAAACCTAATTTTATTTGTATAGTACCTGAAAAAAGAAAAGAGATAACAACAGAAGGTGGGCTAAATTTGGAAAAAAACAAGACTAAAATTAAAAAAACAATATCACTATTTAATAAAAAAAATATTAGAACCAGTTTGTTTATTAATCCATCTTTAAAAGATATAAAAATTGCAAAAGAACTAAATGCTAATTGCGTAGAAATTCATACTGGTAAAATTTCAAATTTGATTAAAAATAATAAGAATTTTAAAAACGAATATATGAAAATTAAGGAATGCTCTGAACTTGGAAAAAAACTGGGTATGGAAATTCATGCAGGACATGGTCTTGACTATAAGACGACCACTGTTTTAACAAAAATTAAAGAAATCACTGAATTTAATATTGGTCACTTTATAATTGGTGAATCGTTGACTAATGGTTTGAAAAATACAATTAAGTCGTTCAAAAAAATAATAAATAAATAAGCATGAAAATACTTGGTATAGGAGTTGATATTGTTGATAACTCAAGAATTGATAGATCTTTAAAAAATAATAGTTTTATTAAACGTGTATTTTCTAAATCTGAAATACTTTCAGCTAAAAAAACAAAAGATAAAAAATCTTATTATTCAAAAAGATTTGCAGCCAAAGAAGCTTTTTCAAAATCAATTGGCACAGGTTTTAGAGACAACCTTAATTTTAAAGATATATCTATTGTTAACAATAAATTAGGAAAACCTTCATTTGTTATTACAGAAAAAATTAAAAAGATTATTAAAAAACATTTCAAAACATCCTCTTTTAATTTCTTTCTATCAATTTCTGATGAAAAAAAATATTCTATTGCATACGTAATTTTACAAAAAAGTAAAAAATGATAACTAAAAATTTTATAATTGAAAATACTAAGACTATTTTTTTTGCTTTAGTCATAGCTATTATTATTAGATCTCTTTTAATTCAGCCTTTTTACATACCCTCATCATCTATGGAACCGACACTTTTAATTGGAGATAGATTGTTTGTAACTAAATACTCTTATGGTTACAGCAAGCACTCGTTCCCATTTAGTCCGCCAATTATTAATGGAAGACTTTTTTCTAATGAGCCCAAAGTGGGAGATGTTATAGTTTTCAAAACACCTGCTGATAATAGAACCGATTATATTAAAAGATTAATAGGATTAGCTGGTGATAACATACAATTTATAAATGGTGATTTATTCTTAAATAATAATCAAATATTAAAATCTAGGGTTTCCAAAAGTGACACTATATATTGTGGAAATCAAACTATTGAAGTTAATACCTTTGAGGAAAAACTTACTAATGGAAAAATTCATAGAACAGTTTATTTAAAAAATTATAGCTTTCAAAATTCTGACGTTTTTACAGTGCCCGCTGAACATTATTTTTTCTTAGGTGATAATAGAGATTGTTCTAAGGATAGTAGATATTTAACGAGCGTTGGGTATGTTCATGAAGATAATTTAGTTGGTAAGGCGCAATTTATTTTTTTCTCATCAGATTTTAGAATTGCAAGTATCTTTTCTTTTTGGAAATGGCACAAAACAATTAGATTTGATAGATTTTTTAAAAGAATTAATTAATGAAAATTTCATCAATAAATTTAGAGAAAAAATTAAAATTTAAATTTACTGACCATAAAATTTTGATTAAAAGCCTAACTCATAAGAGTTATGATTCATTAAATAATAATGAAAAAATTGAATTTTTAGGTGACAGAGTTTTAGGTTTAGTTATTGCTAAAAAATTATTAGAAATTTACCCAGATGAACGTGAGGGTATATTGGATAAAAAATTTGCATCTCTAGTAAACAAAAAAAAATGCTTAGAAATTGCTAAAAAAATTGAGTTAGAAAAATATATTTTATTTTTTAATCCTAAAAATAAAAAAATTATCATTGAAGATAAAGTTATAGCGGATTGTTTGGAAGCTTTAATAGGAGCCATTTACCTAGATAAAGGAATAAACTTTGTGGAAAAATTTATACTAAATTTATGGAGCGAGGATATTACAGCGAGTGTTGTAACAGAAATAGATGCAAAAACTAAACTCCAGGAGTATTCACTAAAAATATTTAAAGTTTTACCTATTTATAAGTTGATATCAAATACAGGTCCCAGACATAAACCTTTATTTAAAGTTGCTGTTAAATTGGAAAATACTAAATTTTTTACAGCCGAAGGATCTTCTAAAAAAGATGCTGAACAAAATGCAGCAACCCTATGTGTTGAGAGTATATTTAAAAAATGAACTGGGATGACAATGGATACTTGATATCTAAAAACCGATACAGTGAAAATTCTATAATTGCTGAAGTTTTTACAGAAAATTATGGGAAAATTTCAGGAATAATTTTTGGCGGAACCTCAAAAAAAATTAAAAACTATTTACAAATTGGTAATAAAATCTATGTTAATTATAATTCTAAGAATGTTAGTAGAATAGGTTACTTTAAAGTAGAAATTTTAAAGGCTTTATCACCACTTTATTTTGATGATAGTCAAAAGCTGTCTTGCATCACTTCGGCGATGCACCTTATAAAACTTTTAACCGCTGAAGCACAAGCTAATAAAGAAATTTTCAAATTAATTGATAAATTTTTTGAAATATTAACTTTTGAAAATTGGGTACAAAAATATATTTTCTGGGAATTAGAGCTTTTAAAATTATTGGGATATGATCTTGAGTTAAAAAAGATGGTTGAAAAAGAAATTATTAATAATGAAATTAATTATTTTGTTAAATCTTCTTCTGAAAAAAAAATTATTCCTAATTTTTTAATAGATGAAAACTATAAAAATGTTGATTCAAAAAATTTACTAAAAGGTTTAAAACTTGTTAGTGACTACCTTGAAAAAAGCATTCTAAAACCAAATAATTTAAATCTCCCCACTTCAAGAAATCACTTCATTAGTCTATTGAAATAGTTTTTATTTAATTATTTTGTCAATTCTGTCAGCGTAGTAACTGACAATAGCGCTTGCACCAGCTCTTTTAAATGAGATTAGACTTTCTAGTATAGAGTTTTTATCTATCAAACCACTTTTAATGCCATTGCTTAATAAGCTATATTCACCTGATACTTGATAAGCTAAAACAGGAATTTTAAAATTGTCTTTAACAGTTTTTATTATATCTAGATAAGGCATTCCTGGTTTAACCATAACCATATCTGCTCCCTCTTTAATATCTAGTGCAACTTCTCTTATTGCTTCATTGCTGTTACGAAAATCCATTTGATAAGTTTTCTTATCACCTTTTAACATTCCTTTTGATCCAACAGCATCTCTAAAAGGGCCGTAAAAGCTTGATGCATATTTTACGGCATAAGAAAGAATTTGAACCATTTGATGACCTTCTTTATCTAATGCTTTTCTTATTTTCCCAATTCGTCCATCCATCATATCTGATGGTGCAAGAACATCACATCCCATTTCTGATTGTAATAATGATTGATTAATTAAAACTTCAGTTGTTTCATCATTTAAAACATACCCAGATTTTGTCAATCCATCATGACCATGGGATGTATATGGGTCTAACGCAACATCGCACATAATGCCAATTTCATTTTTATATTTTTTTTTAATATATTGAATTGCTTTACATACAAGATTCTCTTCATTTAAAGCCTCTGTACCAATTTCATTTTTTAATTTTTTATTAGTATAAGGAAACAATGCAACCATAGGTATTTTATTCTTAATTGCTTTATCAACTATAAAGCCAAGTTTATCTATTGTATGTCTGTATACATCTGGCATAGTTTTTATGGATTGTTTCTTATTTTTTCCATCTATTAAAAATATAGGCAAGATAAAGTCACTTGATGAGAGGCTATTTTCCTGAATAAGTCTTCTAGACCAATCATTTTTTCTACTACGTCTAAGTCTTAGGTTTGGATAATTTCCTGTTATCATGTTTTTATTCTATTTATAAAATGCGACAAATGTATTATACAAATATATCCTAAAAAGAGTAACTAATAAATATTATGACATTAAATTTTAATGATTTTCAAAAACAAGATATTCAATTTGATATTAATGAACTTCAAAAGGCTTACCAAGAAATACTAAAGATAAAAAATTTTGATGGCCCAGAAGAGATAAGTAATTTTGGCGCAATATCGTTAACTCAAATACCGGGTGACCCAGATTCAATAAAAGGACATAAAGCAAGAGGTGTTTTTTGGACTAAGCCAGATTCTTCAGGAAAAGAAGTTGTTAGAGATATTACTATTGATGAGGCAGCATATTCTGAATTTATTGATGATTTTAAAAATACTTATTTTAAAGAAGTCTTTGATACACTCTCATCTAAATATAAACTTGGAAGAGTTAGAGTTTTATTAAAACAACCTAGATCAACATTGAGTTGGCATAGAGACCCAGAGCCGAGATTACATATACCAATTATTACCAATCCTGGATCAATAATGGTTATTGATAATGTTGCTAAACATTTACCTGCAGATGGCTCAGTTTGGATTACAAATAATACAAAATATCACAATGCTTTCAATGGTGGTGAAGAAAATAGAATTCATTTAGTTGCCTGTGTCTTAGATCATAAATTTAATTAATTTGAAAAAAATATTCTTATCATCTGATCACGCAGGATTTAAATTAAAAGAATTAATTAAAACATATTTAAATAAGAAAAATATTAAGTTTTTTGATTTAGGACCACAGAACGATGAACAAGTTGATTACCCAGATTTTGCCCATAAAGTTGCCAAGAAAGTAAAAACAAGCAGTAACCATGTTGGTATTTTAGTTTGTGGATCTGGAATGGGTATGAATATTACTGCCAATAGACACAAAAATATACGTGCAGCACAATGTTATAATTTAAAATCTACAAAATTATCAAGATTGCATAATGATGCTAATATCATTACATTAGGATCAAGACTACTAACTAGTAAAAATGCTTTAAATTGTGTAAATATTTTTTTAAACACAAAATTTGAAGGTGGAAGACACGCTAAACGAATTAGGAAGATTTAATTATGTCTAATGATACAAACTACAAAAATGATAATTATAAAAGTTTTTTTGAAGATAATTTATCAATAGCAGATCCTGATTTACACAAAGCTATTAATGCTGAATTAACAAGACAACAACATCATATAGAACTTATTGCTTCTGAGAATATAGTATCTAAAGCCGTTCTTGAAGCGCAAGGGTCTATACTAACCAACAAATATGCAGAAGGTTATTCAGGGAAAAGATATTATAATGGTTGTGAACATGTGGATGTTGTTGAAAATTTAGCAATCGATAGACTTAAAAAAATATTTAATTGTAAATTCGCTAATGTTCAGCCTCATTCGGGAGCACAGGCAAACGGTGCTGTATTTTTGGCATTGTTAAACCCAGGTGATACATTTTTAGGAATGAGTTTAAATTCAGGTGGCCACATAACTCATGGTTTAAAAATTTCAATGTCCGGAAAATGGTTTAATGCAATAGGGTACGATGTAGATCAAAAGTCCGAACTTATAGACTATGACAATGTTGAAAAACTTGCTTTAGAAAATAAACCTAAAGTTATAATTGCGGGCGGTAGCGCTTATTCTAGAGTAATTGATTTTAAAAGATTTAGAGAAATTGCTGATAAAGTTGGTGCATATCTAATGGTTGATGTGGCGCATTTTTCAGGTTTGGTAGCTGGGAAGGGATACCCCAACCCTTGTGAATTTGCTCACGTTGTAACCTCAACAACACATAAAGTTTTTAGAAGTGGAAGAGGTGGTATTATTTTGACAAATGACGAAGATTTATCAAAAAAAATTAATACTGCCGTTTTTCCTGGTTATCAAGGTGGACCACTAATGCACATTATAGCTGGAAAAGCAGCTGGCTTTTTAGAAGCCTTAAAACCTGAATTTAAAGATTATATAAAATCTGTTTTAAGTAATGCAAAAACTTTATCAAATACTTTAATTGAAAATGGGTTTAAAATTTATTCAGGTGGAACTGACACTCATTTGATGCTGGTTGATTTAAGACCCTTTAATGTAAAAGGTAATGCGGCCGCAGATAGTTTGTGTAATGCAAATATAACATGTAACAAAAATGGTATACCTTTCGATTCAGAAAAACCTGCAATCACATCAGGTATTAGACTTGGAACTCAAGCGGCAACAACAAGAGGTTTTGGTGAAAAAGAATTTATAAAAGTGGGAGAGTTAATTACCAAAGTTGTTAAAGGTTTATCTGAAAACCCTAATGATAATAGTAAAGTTGAAAAAGAAGTCAGAGATGAAGTTATTAAACTTACATCCTCTTTTCCAATTTATAAAAATTTAAAAATATGATTTGTTCAATTTGTAAAAAAGGTGAAACATCAGTAGTAGATTCTAGACCGACAGAAGATGGAACGGCCATTAGAAGAAGAAGACTTTGTGTTTGTGGTGCTAGATTTACAACTTTTGAAAGAGTTCAGTTTAGGGAGTTAATGGTTGTTAAAAAAAATGGTAGAAAATCATCTTTTGATAGGGACAAATTATCAAAATCTATTTATATAGCTCTTAAGAAGAGACCAATAGATACAGAAACAGCTGAAAAATTTATAAGCAAAATATCAAGGGCACTGGAGGAGCTTGGTCAAAGTGAAATTTCATCTAGCACTATTGGTACTATGGTTATGGAAGGTTTAAAAGAACTTGACCCCGTAGCCTACGTGAGATTTGCATCCGTTTATAGAAACTTCAGAGAAGAAAAAGATTTTGTACAATTTGTGGACAAAATAGATGTCTACAAAAAAAGATAAATTTTCTAAAAAAGATAAAATATATATGAAGCTTGCCTTAAATTTGGCAAGTGCAAGACATGGTCTCACTGGCGTCAACCCTTCTGTTGGATGTGTTATTGTTAAAAATAATCAGATTATATCAATAGGACAAACTGGTTATGACGGTAGACCGCATGCAGAATACAATGCAATTAAGAATTCAAATGAAAGTTTAAAAGGTTCTAAGATGTATGTAACTCTTGAGCCATGTAATCATTACGGAAAAACTCCACCTTGCACAAATTTAATAATTAAGAACGAGATTAAAGAAGTGATTTATTCAATAGAAGATATAGATAAAAAAGTTAAAGGAAAAACCTTTAAAATTTTAAAAACAAAAAATATTATAATCCAAAAAAATTTGCTTAAAGATGAAATAAGTAATTTTTATTCATCTTATTTTTTTAATAGAAAACATAAGCTCCCATATGTAACTGGTAAAATAGCTGTTTCAAAAAATAATTTAATTTATAGTGAAAAAACAAAAAAAATTACCAACATACATTCAGATAAGTTTTCACATTTACTTAGGTATAAAAATGATTGTTTAATGATTTCTTACAAAACTTTAAATAAAGACAATCCCAAACTAAATTGCAGAATAGAGGGCTTAACAAAATTTTCACCAAAGAGGGTAATTTTAGATAATTACCTTAAAACAAATACTACTTCATATATTTTTAAAACATCAAATAAAAACAATACAATTATTTTTTACAATAAAGCAAATACTGTGAAAATTTCTTTATTTAAAAAAAAAGGTATTCAATTAATTAAAACAAATTTGGTTAATGATAAGTATTTTGATTTAAAAGCAATTCTTAAAAAACTTTATAAAATTGGATGTAGAAATATCTTAATAGAAGTTGGAAATGATCTAACGGGAAGCTTTTTAAAGAAAAAAATTTACAATCAGTTTTATTTTTTCAAAAGTTCAAAAACCTTATCCAAAAGCTTTGCTTATAAAGACTTTAATCATTTGAAAAATTTGATACAAAATTATAAATTTAAACAAAAAGTTATTACAGAATTAGGTAAAGACACAATTACATTATATAAAAAATAATATGTTTAATGGAATAATTTTTAATCAGGGATCAGTACATAAGGTTGCTAAAAGACCAAGAGGTATTAATTTATTTGTAAAGTCTGACCTAAAACTAACAAATAAAGACATGGGTGTCTCTGTTGCTTTAGACGGGGTTTGTCTTACCTTAATATCAATTAGTTCAAAATTAATGGAATTTTATCTTTCTAACGAAACTATAAAAAGATCTAAATTTAAATATCTTAAAATTAATGACAAAATTAATCTTGAATTGCCCCTAAAATATGGTCAAAAAATTTCCGGTCACATTTGCCAAGGTCACATTGATACAATTGGCAAAGTTTTAAGTATAAAAAAAATTGATAAATCATATTTGTTTGATATTGAAATTGCAAAAAAAGAAAGAAAAAATTTAATAGAGAAAGCTTCGATTTGTATTAATGGAATATCTTTAACTATATCAAAAGTTACCAAAAAGGGGTTTCATATATGGGCAATTCCCCACACATTTAAACTTACTAACCTGTCAGTTTTAAATAAAAATAGTCTTGTCAATATAGAGATAGATATCCTATCTAAATACGTTAGAAATTATTTTAATGAAAAAAAATAGCTTCTCCTCAATAGAAAACATAATCAATATTGCTAAAATGGGTGGAATGTTCATTTTGGTGGATGATGAAAAAAGAGAAAATGAAGGTGATTTAATAATATCAACGAGTGACTGTAATTCAAAAAATATTAATTTCATGGCCAAGTATGGAAGGGGATTAATTTGTTTGGCGCTAGATAGTGCCCAAGCAAAGAAACTAAACTTAACTCTTATGTCTCCTATAAATGAGTCTAGGAATAAAACTGCATTTACAGTTTCAATAGAAGCAAGAAAAGGAATTACCACTGGCATATCCGCTATGGATAGAGCCAAAACAATTAAGATTGCATCAAAAAAAAATGTTAATAAAAAAGAAATTGTCTCTCCGGGGCATGTCTTTCCTATAATTGCTAAAGATGGAGGTGTACTTGTTAGGGCAGGTCACACTGAAGCTTCAGTAGATATTTCAAAATTAGCTAAAAAAAATAATTCAGCAGTAATCTGTGAAATAATGAATGAAAATGGAACAATGGCCAAAGGACAAGAATTATTTAATTTTGCTGAAAAGCATAAATTGAAAATAGGCAAGATAGAAGATCTTATTGCTTATAGACTTAAAAAAGAAAAACTAATTAGATTAAAAAAACAATCAGATATTAAAGTTAAAAATCAAAAATATAAAATTAGAATTTATGAAAATCTTTTAGATGGTTCAGAACATTTTGCTTTAATAAAAGGTAATATAAAGAAAGGCACTATACCTAGGGTTAGAGTTATTTCATCAAATGTCGTCCAAAATTATCTTATCAATCAAAAACTACCAAACTCATTTAACAAAACTTTAAATTATTTTAAAAAATTTAATAATTGCGTCTTAGTTTTTATAAAAGATACAAACTTAAAATCTGTTACACAAACACTTAAAGATTATAAGAACAAAGAATTTTATAAGAAAGGAAACGATAAACTCATTAGAAATTATGGTATAGGCGCTCAAATAATCAAAGATTTAAAGATCAAGAATATGATATTAATAACAAGTTCACTAAAAAAAGTGATTGGTTTAGATGGGTATGATATAAAGATTAACAAACAAGAAATAATCTAATGAAAAAAAAATATTTAATAATTCTTGCTGATTATTACAAGGATATAGCAGCAGAACTTCTTAAAAGTGCCAAAGATGCACTACCAAAGTTGAGCATAATTAAAATTATCACTGTGCCAGGTGTTTTTGAAATACCCGTAACCATTTCAAAAAATATTAAAAAATATGACGGCTTCTTAGCATTGGGTTGTGTTATAAAGGGGAAAACTCCACATTTTGACTTTATATCTCAAGCATCTACCGATGCTATTATGAGGCTTTCTATAGAAAATAAAAAACCAATTGGTAACGGAATAATTACCTGTTTAAATATGAAACAGGCTATTCTGAGAAAGAAAAAAGGAAGAGAAGCTGCTGAAGCTGTCACATCAATTCTTTCACAAAAATAATGAGAACTCCATACAACCCAAATCAAAGTCCAAGAGTAATTATTATACAAAAACTTTATGGTAAATTTTTTAACGATGATGCAGACATAACTTTTTCAAAACATAGATTTAAAAAATTTATTAAGGATGTTGTTTTAGGAACTATAGAGAGGGATGAAGTAATAAAGGAAGAAGTTAAAAATCATTTAAGTGATGATTTGGAATTAACTAATTTAGATAAAGTTTTTCAAGTTATTGTTAAATCAGCAATATTTGAATTGCTTTATAAACCTAAAATTTCAACTAAGATAATCATTAAGGAGTATTTAGATGCATCAAATTTCTTTCTTGAAGACTCCCAAACTAAATATTTAAATGCAATATTAGATAAAATTGCTAAAAAAATAAGAATTCCTAATGCATGAATTTGAATTAATTAAAAATTATTTTCAAAAACTTTCAAAAAAATTACCAAGTTCATTAAATTTAAATGATGATGTTTTTTTTGATAAAAAACGTGAATTAGTTATATCTGTAGATACTTATATTGAGGGAAATCATTTTATAGATTTTAAAATGCCTGATTTAGTAATTAAAAAGATTATTAGATCTTCAATTTCGGATTTAATTTGCAAAGGTGTTCAGCCAAAATATTATTTTATTTCTGGATCAGGTAATAAAAACAGTTTTTCAAAAATTAACCTAAAAAAAATATCAAAATCACTTAGTGCCGAACAAAATAAATATAAAATATATTTAAGCGGCGGAGACACAGTATTTTCTGATAAATTAAGCTTCACTATTACTTCAGTTGGATTTGCAAAAAAAAATCATTCCCAGAAACCATGCTAAGATTAATGATGATATCTATGTAACTGGAAATATTGGAGATAGCTATTTAGGATTATTGATTTTAAAAAATAAATTAAAAGTTAGCAAATTACATAAAGATTTTTTTGTTAATAAATATTTTAAGCCTGATATTCAGACTAAATTAGTAGTGCATTTAAAAAAATTTGCCCATACTTCAATTGATGTTTCAGATGGTCTTTTAACAGACCTTGAGAAATTGATTAATGTTCAAAAATTATCCTACAAAGTTGACTTAGAAAAAATTCCAGTCTCTAAATATTTTAAAGAGGTTCTAAGAAAAAAAAATTTATTAAAAGTACAACACATTTCAAATGGTGATGATTACCAAATATTATTTACTGCATCAAAAAATAAGAGAAGAATCATTGAGCTAATTGCTTCAAATTTTAAAATTAAAATTACTAAAATTGGAATAATCCAAAATACTGATAAACAGTCATCAATTATTGATCATAAAGGTAGTAAAATTAGCCTTAAAAATAAGGGTTATTTTCACAATTTTTAAAAAGTTAAATATTGCCTTTTACGGCTTTTTTTGTATTGTCCGGACTTTAATAATAAAATTTAATAACAAAACAACCAAAAAGGCAAAATGAACTCACTAGTAGAAACAATATTACTTTACACAATAGCAGCAGGATCTCTTTCAATCGTTTATGGATTCTTTACTGGTATGAACATACTAAGCTCAAGTAATGGAAATGCAAAAATGCAAGAAATTGCTTCAGCAATTCAAATTGGTGCTAAAGCGTATCTAGCAAGACAGTATAAAACAATTGCCGTGGTTGGAGTTGTTGTTTTAGTTATTATTTGCTTGGTTTTTAGTCCCCTTGTTGGTTTGGGTTATTTTATTGGTGCTACTTTATCAGGAATAGCAGGTTATGTTGGAATGTTAGTCTCAGTTCAGGCTAACGTTAGAACGGCAGAAGCTTCTAGAAAAGGCCTAGCAAGTGGTTTGGCTGTAGCCTTTAAATCTGGGGCTGTAACTGGAATGTTAGTAGCAGGATTAGCTTTACTAGCAATTGCAGTTTATTATTATTTTTTATTAAAAGCAGGGGTTAATGAAAGAGAAGTTGTTAATGCACTTGTTGCATTAGGCTTTGGTGCTTCTTTAATTTCAATTTTTGCAAGATTAGGTGGTGGAATTTTTACAAAAGGTGCTGATGTTGGTGCTGATTTAGTTGGTAAAGTTGAGGCAGGTATCCCAGAAGATGATCCTAGAAACCCAGCTGTAATTGCTGACAATGTTGGAGACAATGTTGGTGACTGTGCTGGTATGGCTGCTGATTTATTTGAAACTTATGCCGTAACAATTGTTGCAACTATGGTTCTATCTTCTATCTTTTTTTACGGTGATATAAATATGATGATCTATCCACTAACTATTGGGGGTGCTTGTATTTTAACATCAATTTTAGGTACATTTTTTGTTAAACTTGGAAAAAGTAAAAATGTAATGAATGCTTTATATAAAGGCTTCGTTGTTTCTGCTGTTTCCTCTTTGCTAATTTTATATCCAGTTACTGATTATGTTATTGGTTTTGCTAACGAATATACCGTTAATGGAAAAACTTTTAACGGCATGAGTCTTTATTACTGTGGAGTAATTGGTTTAGTGATTACAGGTTTATTAATTTGGATTACAGAATACTATACTGGAACTGATTATAGACCAGTAAGAAGTATTGCGAAATCATCTACAACAGGCCATGGAACAAATGTTATTCAAGGTTTAGCTGTTTCAATGGAAGCTACCGCTATACCTGCTTTAATTATTGTTGCAGGTATTCTTGCAACAAATTCTATAGCCGGTCTTTATGGGATTGCTATTTCCGTAACTACAATGTTAGCTTTAGCGGGAATGGTTGTAGCGCTTGATGCGTACGGTCCAGTTACAGATAATGCTGGTGGTATTGCTGAAATGGCTAAATTACCAAATAGCGTTAGAAAAACTACTGATGCATTAGATGCCGTAGGCAATACTACAAAAGCTGTTACTAAGGGCTATGCAATTGGTTCTGCTGGTTTAGGTGCGTTGGTTTTATTTGCTGCATACGTTGAAGATATTAAACATTTTTCTGGCACAGCTGGATCTAAATTAGAAGGGATAGTTGTTACTTTCGACCTAACCAACCCTTATGTCGTAGTTGGTTTATTAATTGGTGGAATGCTTCCATACTTATTTGGATCAATGGGAATGCAAGCTGTTGGAAGAGCAGGTGGTGCAGTTGTTGTAGAAGTTAGAAGACAATTTAAAAAATTTCCAGGGATTATGAAGGGAACACAAAAACCTGATTATGCTAAACTTGTAGATTTATTAACTCAGGCAGCAATCAAGGAAATGATTATACCTTCTTTATTACCAGTTTTATCCCCTATTGTTTTATACTTTGTTATTCTTTCTATAGGCGGACAAGCAGAAGCTTTAGCTTCTGTTGGTGCTATGTTGCTAGGCGTAATTGTTACAGGACTATTTGTTGCTGTTTCAATGACTGCCGGTGGTGGTGCTTGGGATAATGCAAAAAAATATATTGAAGATGGTAATTATGGTGGAAAAGGTTCTGAGGCTCATAAAGCAGCAGTTACTGGAGACACTGTAGGAGATCCGTACAAAGATACTGCTGGTCCTGCTGTAAACCCAATGATTAAAATTACAAATATTGTAGCTTTATTGTTATTGGCTGTTATTGCTGGTTAAGAAAAACTTATCTTTTTCTTTTTCCTAGTGGGTCGTTAATTTTCTGTCGCATACTTGATAGAAAATCATAAAGAAATGTATTTTTCTTGTACTGAGTTTCGGTGGTTTGTTGTGCAAATTTTATTTCTTTCATACTATTAAGATCGAAAAATTCTTTCTTTTCCAATAGACCCATACTATTTATCTCTAATAATAGAACGTTATTAACAATTATTCTTTCTTCACCAAATTTTGTTAGAGAGCTATTGTCTGTTATTCTTTCAATGTATATCCACAAATCATTATCAAAAGTGCTCTTGCTAGAAGGCGCACCTAGTAATGTTAAAATATCATTTTTATTTGATTGTTTAATTGTAAGCTTTTCTTGTTTTTTATTTAAAAAATGTACGCCGTGATGGTTCTCAACTTTTTTTAACGTACAAGCAGAAAAAAATAATGCTATTATAATAAATAAAAATAAATTTTTCATGAATAAAGACTATATAAATATTTACAACAATTTAGTTAAATTAACTAGAAATAAAGAATTATATAAAGACTTTATAAGTCAAGACACATTTTCAGATAGATTGATCTTTTTTCTATTACATTTTGCTTTTTTTTTAAAAATTTACAAAGAGGGTAATGATAAAGTCTTATTACAAGAAATTTATGATTATGTTTTTAGACAAATGGAACTAAGCGTCAGAGAGATAGGTTATGGGGATCAATCTATAAACAAAAAGATGAAAGATTATCTTAATTTATTTTATGGTATGATTGATAAAATTCATAATTGGGATGATTTAAATGGTGAATCAAAAAAAGAGGTTCTGGTAATTTTTTTAGATAATGCCTTAAATATTGATTATTTTGTCAAATATTTTGATAAATATAAGCAATTTTTATTAAATAACACTTTAAGTTCACACATAAAAGGTGTAATTAAACCCTAATTTTATTATGGCTGTACCAAAACGTAAACAATCCCCGTCAAGAACTGGAATGAGAAGATCTCAGAATATGAAATTCTCATCAAAAAATATTGTTGAAGATAAAAAATCTGGTGAATGCAGACTACCACATCACCTAGATCTTAAAACAGGGATGTATAGAGGTAGGCAAGTTTTAGATCCTAAGGAATAAAAACTCTAATAATTAAATGAATAAAATAATTAAAATTGCAGTAGATGCAATGGGCGGAGATAATTCACCAAAAAAAATTATTGATGGCATAACTGATCATTATAAAAAAAACAATAATACGTTTTATAAAATTTTTGGTGATAAGAGAAAAATTGAAACTCATATTAACAATGAATTGCCACCTACTTGCTTTGAAATAGTTGATACTCAAAATATTGTCCAAGGTACTGATAGCCCTTTAGAGGGAGCAAAGAGAGGAAAAAACACAAGCATGTGGCTTGCCATTCAAAGTGTAAAAGAAAAAAATTCAGATATAGTAATTTCTGCAGGGAATACTGGGGCATTATTAGTTATATCAAAATTAAATCTTAAAATGATTGATAAAATTGATAATCCAGCTCTCTCAGCTTTGTGGCCTAACAAAAAAGGGATGAGTGTTGTGCTAGATTTAGGAGCCAATATTGAGTGTAGTCCAAAGAATCTAATTGATTTTTCTATAATGGGTTCTTCATTATTTAATTCTTTATATCCTAATGATAATGCCAAAGTTGCATTATTAAATATAGGTTCAGAAGAGCATAAGGGAAATGAAATTATTAAAGAAACATATCAATTATTAAATAAAAGAACAAATCACGACTTTGAATTTAAAGGCTACATTGAAGGGAACCAATTAATGAACGGTGATGTTAATGTTATCGTAGCTGATGGTTTCACGGGTAATGTTGCATTAAAAACTGCCGAAGGAACTGCTAATTTTATTACAAGTGAATTAAAAAAAACAATGGCAGGGAATATAATTGGGAAGATTTCTTCATTACTAAATATTTCTAATTTAAAAAAATTTAAAGAGAAATTCGACCCAAGATTATATAATGGGGCTATTTTTTTAGGATTAGATTCTCCCGTTATAAAAAGTCATGGTGGAACAGATTATATAGGTTTTTCAAATTCATTAAGTGTTTGTACCAGAATTGTAACTGGAAATTTAATAGAAAAAATAAAAAATAATATTATTTAATGTTAAGAATAAACCTTACTAAAAAAGATTTAATTAATTCAGTTTATATGCAAATTGGTTTCTCAAAAAATATTTCTGAAAATTTAATTGATGATTTTCTATCCACGATCTTAGAAAATTTAAAAAGCGAAAAAAAACTTAAACTTTCAAAATTCGGAACTTTTTCTATAAGGACTAAGAAAAGTAGAATAGGAAGAAATCCAAAAACTAAAGAAGAAAAAACTATATCAGACAGAGATGTTGTTTTATTTAAAGCTTCTAAAGAATTTAAAGATTTAGTAAATTCTAAGAATGATTCATAAAAATACTGATGCTTATAAATCAATAGGCGAGGTGGCTAAGATTTTAGATTTAGTCAATGTAAAAAAGGGCACACTAAACACACATACTATAAGATATTGGGAAAAAGAATTTAAGCAGATTAAGCCAAAGATCCTTAATGGGAACAGGAGGTATTACAACAATCAAACTATTGAGGTCCTAAAAAAAGTAAAATATTTACTTAAATATCAGGGAATGACAATTAATGGTGTTAAAAAAGTTCTTAATTCTGATAAATCTTTAAAACTTGACGAATTACCAAATAATTCTATAAATGTAGATTATAATATCAAAAATAAACTTAAAAAAATTTCAGATTTAATAAAACAATTAAAAAAATTAAAATAAAATGGCAAAAAAAACACACGTTAAAGTTAGATCGGTACCCGAAGCTAAACCCGATAGTCCTTTTTTCTATTATGTTAAAAAACCTGCTGGTGGTGAAAAAGCGAAGGTTAAATTGTCGGCCATGAAGTACAACCCCTCTACAAGAAAACACGAAATGTTTGTAGAAAAGAAACTACCACCGCATAGTAAATAATTTATTTTTTCTTAAAATTTCTTTTTTCGTAATCTATAAAAGACCAAATCATATTTTTCCATATTCTGTTTGTAATTTTTGGGTCTATTTTGGATTGAATTGATTTTTTTTTAATTTTGTTAAGTATAAAGTTTATTCTCTGTTGATCGATTATCTCTTTTTTATGTACTTTTACTTTTAAAACTTCATTTACTAAAAGGGATCTTTTCTTAATTATTTTAAGCAATTCATTATCCAACTTATCAAGTTTTATTCTTAGTTGGTTTAATTTTTTTTTATTAGTAGGCGACATTTAATCAATTGGTTATTAAGATAATTATTATAAGTATAATTTATGTTTGTAAATAGCGACAACTATATAAAATATTTAAAGATGTGGTTAATAGGACTATTTTTATTAATTGTTCTCATGGTTGCAGTTGGTGGCCTTACTAGATTAACCGATTCAGGTTTGTCTATTACTGCATGGGAGTTATTTACTGGAATATTACCACCCCTCAATTCCAATGAATGGAATCAATATTTTTTAGAGTATAAAAAAATACCAGAATATAAAAATATTAACTACGGTATGTCTCTACATGAATTTAAGGTGATTTTTTATTGGGAATATGCCCATAGATTATTAGCAAGAATTGTTGGTTTATTTACAATAATACCACTTATTATCTTTTGGATTAAATTTAGAAATACAAAATTCTATTCTAATAAATATTTTTGGATATTTTTTGCAGTATGTCTTCAAGGATTTATAGGATGGTTTATGGTTTCAAGCGGATTAACTCAAAATAATGACGTCAGTCATTTTAGATTGGCACTTCATCTTTCATTGGCTCTGTTCATTTTATCTTTAATTTTTTGGTATATTTTAGATTGTTTTAATACTGAAAAATTTGATATTAAAATTTCAAACTTATTTCTTTTATTCATTTTTAAACTAATTATTTTACAAATTGTATTGGGTGCTTTTCTCTCTGGCCTGGATGGAGGTTTAATTTATAATACTTGGCCAGATATGAATGGTACTTTTTTTCCTAGTGATGTTCTATTTAGAGATTTATTTGCTTCAGAATTTTTTTACAATACCTCTATTATTCAATTTTTCCATAGATTTACTGCCTATATACTTGTGATGCTTATTTTAATAATGAACTATTTATTTATAAAAAATAGGATTGGGATAAAATATATAATATTTTTTGATTTAGCTTTATTTATTCAAATTATTTTAGGAGTTGTCACTTTAAAATCTGGTGTAGAGATTAAATATGCTTCACTACACCAGTTAGGTTCTATTTTTGTATTAACATCGTATCTCCTGATTTTATATAAAACCTCATGTATTCCTTTTAGATTTGGTAAAAATCCTTAAGAAGCTTTTAATGCTTGGTCAAGATCATCGATGATGTCATCTATGTGTTCTATACCAATGCAAAGTCTTATATACCCAGGAGTAACACCTGCTGCCGCTAATTCCTTCTCATTTAATTGGCTATGAGTAGTTGACGCAGGATGAATAGCTAAACTTCTTACATCACCAATATTTGCAACATGGTAAAACATTTTTAAGGCTTCTATAAATTTCTTACCTGACTCAATACCGCCTTTTAGTTCTATACCAACCAAAGCACCATTTCCTCCTTTAAGATATTTCTTTGCTCTTTCACCAATTTCTCCATCATATTTAGTTGGATAGATTACTCTAGC
>FLOH01000839.1_pt1 | contig 55008 bp, 46 predicted proteins | sample 756751 | NCBI WGS metagenome assembly FLOH01 (sample SAMEA4026879, study PRJEB14308) | marine metagenome | biome: coastal water; material: water | depth 74 m
CAGGGAACTTTAATTTGAATTCTTTTTCGTCTCCAGCTGAAAGTCCAACCAATTGTTCTTCAAAGCCAGGAATAAATCTTCCTTCACCAATAGTAATGGGATATTTTTTGTGACTACCACCATCGATCACCACCTTATCTAAAGATACATCAAAATCTATCTCTAATCGATCACCAGTCTTAGCTGCTCTCTTGACCAACCTCTCCTTTGCTCGCATATTTCTAATATCGTCAATTACTTTATCTACCTGTTCGTCTTTTACTTCTACCTTTTTCTTTTCAACTTTAATTTTAGAATAATCACCAACCTCAACCTTAGGTAAAACTGCTGCAATCGCCTTATATTCTAAAGGATTATCTGGTGCCGCCTTAACAATACTGATTTCTGGTTGACCTAACGTCATCAACTTCTCTTTTTCTAATGTTTTGTAATATGTTTCAGCAATAATATCATTTACTGCCTCATCAATAATTCCCATTGCTCCAACTTTCTTCTCAACAACATCATAAGGAGCTTTTCCAGGACGGAAACCATCAAACTTTAAATCCTTAGCTAGCTTCCTAGCTGCTTTTTCCAAAAATGGTTTCATTTCTTCTAAAGATACTTCGATATCTATCTCAACTTGTGACTTTGGTAATTTTTTTACTTCTGATTTCATATATATATGTTATTTTTTACTCGGTCAGTATAGCAATTATGTTTCTATATGTCAAAAAAGCCACTCGACATCAGTCGGGTGGCTCTCTTTTTTGTCCTAAGAAGCTAACAGCTAACAGCTAACAGCTAAACCAATAACGGCACAATAATAATAGAAACTATCACCATCAACTTAATCAAAATATTCAACGCAGGTCCAGCCACATCTTTCATTGGGTCACCCACCATATCACCAACCACCGCAGCTTTGTGGGATTCACTACCAGCTCCACCATACAACCCCGTTTCGATCGCCTTCTTAGCATTATCCCAAGCACCACCAGCGTTAGCCATAAATACTGCTAGAATAAATCCGGTTACTATCGCACCGATCAAAAGTCCTGCCAAAGTAGCTGGACCCATAGTCATTCCAATTATTATTGGCACTAAAATTGCAAGTGCCCCTGGCCAAATCATTTGTTTTAACGCTTCATTAGTAGAAATTTTAACGCATCGATTATATTTTGGCTCTTCTTGACCACTAACTATCCCGCCATCTTGAAGTTGTCTTCTGACTTCCTTGATCATCTTTCCTGCCGCCTTACCAACCGAACGCATAGAAAGGGCAGTAAACACAAACGGCAATATAGCACCAAGCAATAAACCAGAGATGACTTTTACATTCACCAAGTTAATTGAATTTAGCCCTGTCATTTTGCCAAACAATATAATAAGCACTATAGCAGTCAAAGTAGCGCTAAAAACTGTATAACCCTTACTGATCGCCGCCTTTGTATTTCCCATTGCATCTAATTTTTCTGTTCTTTCTCTAACTTCACTACCTAATCCAGACATCCGAGCTATACTAGAAGCATTATCAACTATTGGACCATAAGCACTAATTGTTAAAGAAATTGTAATAATCGACAAAACACCAACCGCTGAAATTGCTATTCCATAAAAACCAACCAACCAATAAGACAGACTAATGGTTAGCGACAGTATAATTACTGGTACAACAATACTAAACAACCCAACCGAAATCCCAGAGATAACATTAGTTGCCGCTCCAAATTGAGAAGACTTAGCTACAATTTCTACTGGCTTGCCACTGATCTTAGTGTAATAATTTATGATTATTCCAATTAGTACTCCAGAAATCAACCCAATTAATAGCACGATATATACTCTCATATTATCCAATGCAAAAAAAGCCACTAAAAATCCAAAAATAACTGTTAAAACTAAAGATATTAATAAACTTAAACTAAAAACTACTTTTACTTTGGCTTTTTTATAAAACATTACAAATAACCAACCACAAATTGATGCAACCAACCCAAGACTGGTTATAAAAATTGGATAAGCAATCGCCATCTTTCCAAAAATTGGCAAAAACATTACTCCAAAAACAACCGCAGCCACCATTGAACCAATATAACTTTCAAATAAATCTACTCCAGCACCCGCAACATCTCCAACATTATCTCCCACGCTATCTGCAACTACTGCCGGATTTCGCGGATCATCGTCTAATATACTCGCTTCAATATTGCCAACTGAATCAGCTCCAATATCCGCCGCTTTAGTAAATACTCCGCCACCAATTCTAATAAATAATGCAACTAACGATGCACCAAAAGCTAAACCATATAAAATTTCATCATTTTTAAAAATAACATACATTACTGAAACGCCAAGCACTCCCAAGGATGCCATCGTCAAACTAACAATCGAGCTAGCAGAAAATGCCCGAATCATACCTTGACGCAAACTCTTTCCGCAGCCTTCAACTGTAACTGCGTTGGCCAAGGTTGCTGTTTGCATACTAATATAGCTACTTAAAGTTGCCAATCCTGCGCCAATTAAAAAAGTTACAACCAATTTCCAAGAAAAAACTGGCATGGCGAACATAATAATAGCAACTACTATTATAAAAACACCTAAAGCACTATATTCTTTTAATAAAAAAGTTTTTGCTCCTTTTCTAATATAATCGGAAACTATTTTTACCTTCTCATCTGCAATTTTTACCTTGCTTAATTGCCAAAAAAGAAATCCGGAAAACCCCAAAGTACCTATTGCTACAGCAATAGAAATCCAAATAAGTAGCATGGTTGACATAGTATATAGTGTTATTAATTTATCAAATATATATACATTTTATCTAAAATGGGGGATTTAAGCAAGAAAAAATACCCCCAAGATTTGGGGATATTTTCTATTTTGCCTCTTTTATTCACTTTTATCTTCTTTATCTTCAACTTCTTCAACAGCAACTTCTTTCTCTTCTACTTCTTTTTTCTTCGTCACCTTTTTCTTCTTTGTCTTTTTCTCTTTTACTTCCTTCTTTTCTTCCTTATCTTCTATATCATCTTCAACTGCTACTTCTGTTTTAACTTCATCAGTAGATTCTTCTTTATTAACATCTTTAGATAAAGATCCACCATTTTCAGCCACAATATCTATTTTCCAACCAGTTAACTTTGATGCTAATCGTACATTCTGACCTGCTCGTCCAATCGCCAGTGACAACTGATCATCCTTTACTTTTACGATAGCAACTTTTTCTTCGCCTTTTTCTTTTAATTCAACAGACATCACTTTAGCTGGTGAAAGCGAGTTAGTAATAAATGCTCGTGGCTCTTCATCCCATAAAATAATATCTACTTTTTCACCATTTAATTCAGAAATAATTGTTTGAATTCTCGCTCCACGCTGACCAACACAAGAACCAATTGGATCAATACTTTCATCGTTTGAAATAATCGCCACCTTAGATCTGTGTCCAGCTTCTCGAGCAATTGACTTGATTTCAATTACTTCATTGGCAATTTCTGGAATTTCTGTTTCAAAAATCTTTCGAACAATTTCTGAATGAGCCCGAGAAACCATCAAGTATGGTCCCTTATTAGTTTGGTCAACCTTAGCAAGATAAAACTTCATTCGATTACCAATATTATATCGTTCGCCCATCATTTGCTCTTCCATCGGCATCACTGCAGTAGTCTTTTCCAAATCCACCAAAACATTCCGTCCTTCTCGACGCTGAATTACACCATTGACCACTTGACCTTCTAAATCTTTATATTCAGCATAAATATTTTCTCGTTCAACTTCTCGAAGCTTCTGAATAATAACTTGTTTAGCAGTTTGAGCGGCCATTCGACCAAATTCTCCTGGCACCTCTAAGTCTGTGATAATTTCATCACCAACCTTATACTTCTTATTTATTTCCTTGGCATCACTAAGTTGAATTTCAGTTCTTGGATTAAACTTTCTTGCTCCTTCTTCATCATCATTTGTTACAAATGCACTGTTAGTGTGAGGAGCATCATCTTCAATTTCCTTAGTTAATTCCTCTAATTCTTCTTCCGGCAAATCCTCTACCACGGTCTTTAAATCTGTTACTTTAACGCCACCAGTTTTAACATCAAACTCGGCAAGAATATTTTGCATCTTATTACCAAAGTCTTTTCGATAAGCAGCGGCTAGTGCCAATTCAATGGCACGCAAAACTGCTTCCTCGGAAAGGTTTTTTTCTAAGCAAATTTGTTGAATTGCTGTTTTTATTGCTGATTGAGACATAAAATTAAATTATTATAATTATTAAATAATGATTATTATGGGTTAAAAAAATGACCGTCAACTTGACCGTCATGGATTTGGATAATCCACTTGTAAAATAAGTTTAACAAATATTTATTTATTTGTCAAAAGTCTATTGTTAAGTTTTTAAACCATCTTACTTTTGCCATTTTTGTTTCCGAATTAATTTGTATTGCCACCGCATCCAACCGCCAAAACTTATTTATTTTATTATCTCTAATATATATCTGAACTGATTTAATTATTTTTTGCAGCTTATAATGGTCCACTGCCACCTCGGGCAAACCATAATCTTCAGAAGTTCGGGCCTTTACCTCTACAAATAATAAATCTTGATCATTTTCTACAATTAAATCTATTTCACCATAACGAGTATAAACATTTTGATCAATAACTACATAATTTTTATTTTTAAAAAACTGGGCAGCAACCGCTTCACCCAATTTTCCAATTTTTTTATTATAACTCTCCATCTAAATTATTTTTTCTTCTTTGAACGAGGCAAGTACTTTTCGAAGTTTTTTCGCTCAGCACTATTTGCTCTAATTTCTGGAATTGAATCTTTTTGATGTTTTATAATTGGTATTAACCAAATTATTAAACCAACCAACCAAATAATTAACCAAAATCTAGCAGATAAAACCATCACTCGCTCCATTCTAAACCAGATATACAAGAAGCCTAATAAACCCATTGTTAAAAAACAAGCAAAATAACGATTAAGAAGACCAACAACTAATTGATCCGAGTTACTTTTCTTTTGTAATACCTTAACTACTATTGCCCCGATAACTAGTGCCCCGAAGAGTGCTACCAAGGCAATCATAAACTCCTGACTCAATGGCGCCGGCCTTAAATTAAAAAATCTTTCTGGGGTAAAAAACTTAATCAAATCTAATTTCATATTTTTTATGTTGCCCTCCGGTTATTTATATGCTTTTTCAAAAACAATACCATAATGATACGGCCCAGCATCAAATTCGTCAAGTATCTTCAGTCCACAATCCGCCGCAAACTTCTTTATTTCATCTGGATTAGTTCGATCCTCAATCTTTGGACCAAATGGTGCTGCAATCCTTAGCCAATCTATTACCACAACTTTTCCACCTCTCTTTACTAATCGTGATGCTTCTCGGATTACCATATCATCTTTTTCAGATTGAAACAACATATTAATCAACATTGCTATATCTAAGCTTCCTTCTTGAATTTTAGTAGCACCAACAATTTCTAGATTAGACCAAACCGTTTTTACATTATCAAAGCCATCCTGACGAGCTTTATTCTCTACGGCTGACAAAACCGGCTTTAAAATATCTACTGCATAAACTATGCCATCTTTGCCAACGGCCTTTGCTGCTGGAAAAGAGAAAAATCCTAAGTTACCACATCCTAAATCACCAACTTTCATTCCGCTTTCTACTCCAGCTTTTGCAACCAGATCGATGGTGATTAAAGCATTGCCGTCTTGCATATGTTTAATGGTTAAATAGATTAATATTTCTTAAATTATAGCACAAAAGGTAAAAATCATAAATATTAAACAACAAATTCTAAATAAATCTTAAACCGAAAGTATAAAAACATAAAAAAGCATTTTTAAGTTTAAATGTTTTAAATTTGTAATTTATTTAGAGCTTAGTACTTCAAATTTAGAATTTCTTTTATCGGTTTGTAACTTCTACGATGAATTGGGCAAATTCCGTGCTTACAGAGTGCTTCTTGATGCAATTTAGTGCCATAGCCCTTGTGACGATCAAAACCATACTGAGGATATTTAGCATGATAATCAATCATCAGCCGATCCCGCGTCACTTTAGCGATTATTGATGCCGCCGCAATGCTCCACACCTTACTATCGCCACGAATTATATTTTCTTGAGTAATTTGTATTTCCTTATTTAAACTCACCGCATCAATTAACAAATAATCCGGTTTATTTTTCAAACTATTTACTGCTCGCTTCATCGCCAACTTCGTCGCCTGTAAAATATTTATTTCATCTATTATATCATGGTCAACAATCCCCACTCCATAATCAAGATTATTAATAATCCAATCAAACAACTCGTCTTTTTTCTTGTCAGTCAGTTTTTTAGAATCATTTACTTCGGGTAAGTCTTTTAAGGGATCGAAAACAACACATCCGGCCACCACCGGCCCCGCCCAAGGACCACGACCAGCCTCGTCGATGCCACAGATGATATTAAAACCTTTACCGGCTGCCTTGTTTTCGTAATCAACGGAAATCATAAATTATTTTTCTTTAAAGTCCTCACTAATTTTCCAAACACCCCTCTCCCGAAAGGCAGGAATAGTCTGGCGCCTCGCAGCATTTGACCAAGCCGAACTGGTTTTATTATTACCCCTTGAATACTCAGCCAAGGTAATAATATTATCACCCTTAAGATAGGTTATTCTTTTATGTAGTGATTCTAAAAGCGCCAAAGACACCGCTCGTTCCATCTTTTTTGTTTTTTTATTATGACGATAGTCATCAAACGCTTGATAGTAGTTTTGTTTTTCCTTATCTCTAATAATAATCAATGGAAATCCAGCTTGATACAGTTGCCAACAGATAATCACTCGACCAATTCGACCATTGCCATCATTAAACGGATGGATTGTTTCAAAGTCGAGATGAAATTTAACAACCCGATCTAAAAAGTAACTGGACAGCTGACTATTGTATTCAATTATAATTGATTCTATCATTTCTTGAACTTTCTCCGGAGCAGGAGCAATATGTGTCCCCACCCTGACATATTCACCGACCCTCCTAAAACGACCGGCAATTTCATCGTTAATGCCGGTAATCAACATTTGATGTAGAAAAAGAATTACTTCTTGATCAACGCCTTTTCCAATCGAATTGTTTTTAAGATACTCAATTACTCGAGCTAGATTTTTTGCCTCGAAAACTTCTCGCACCGAGACATCACGAGAAACCTCCATATCCAAAAGAATTTTTTCTGTTTCTCTTAGCGTTAGGGTAGAATTTTCAATGGCATTGGAATTATAAACCGATTCCGGAATTTCAGTTTCATCAATCATCTGTAATAATGACTCTTTTCCCGATCTCAATCTATCAAACTCTTTTTTTAAAGATTCAATTCGATCTCTTATTGGTTTTGATGTTGGCATAGATTTAGCGTTAATTTATGCTATAATTGTATCATATTCACGCCTAAATGTCAATAGTACGTTAATATATAGTCAAAAGCTAGTATTTTAACTGTTTTTTTGTTGTCATTGCAATCTCGTCGTCATTTGTCATCCTGAATTAACCGACACTCAGTGTCGTCCCCGCGCAGGCGGGGATCTTATTCAGGATCTTTTAATTAAACTACGCTTATTTTCAATCAAAGGGGTTATAATTTTTTGCCAAGTAAAAAACCCGTCAGTTGCATTATGCAAAACTGACGGGCTGATAGTGACAGTAATGTCACCTCCCTTCATTCGCTTCGAGACAGGCGTCTTGAAACGAACTTGGATATATCGGCTTCCTCTTTCTTTTAAGCTCCATCGCCCAACCGATCTGACACTGAAGCGGTTTCTCCTCAAACACCACAATCTGTCTGTCAGAAACCTTCAAAAGATGCCGAAACAGCTCCGTCTGGTTGGGCTTACGACGATGATTCGGTCCCATCTCGCGCCAGACTGTCGAGAGACTACCGATCGGGGCGTTCTGGCAAACAATTTCTTTAGCTTCCGCCAAAGTGTTCACCTCATGCTCTTCACCCGTCCCTGCCACAGACACTATCACTGTAATATTCTTACTCTTCGTCTGCATCATCATTCTCCTATTTGTTTTCCTCAAAACCCACAAATCATTCATGAATTTAATTGGAACGGGGATTAGCTTGTTGCTATCCCCGACTTTTTTACCTCCTTTGTCCAAGCCAAGACGGCCAGACGTTCGTCTTCAAACACGTCGGTTTGATTATTCAGAAACCAGAACAGCTGATATTCCGGAACAATCTCACCATCACGAATCGACATCTGACGCACACTCAACTCAGAAAGCGAAGGTTCGCGCAAGAGTAGATACCTGACAAGCGCCTTCGCATTTCTGGTAGAAACGAATGTTCTTGAGAAGGGAGTGTCTTCAGCGCCAACCGTACCAGAAACTTGGATAATCATCTCAATTCTCCTTTTGCCAGCTCTTGTTGCGACGACTATAGCTTCGCTTGCCCTTTTTATCGGGTGACGAAAGCCCACCATGCGACCTCAGAAACATTACCGCCTCCTGATTGAGGCGATGAACACGATTGTCGCGTTTCTTTTTCATTGCCACGCCCTCCTTTGTTTTTCAAACCGCTCGACCATGTCTTTGGTCGGAATAATCGGCCGATGTTTCACCACAACAAACCCATCGCCCCGATACTTTACCTCAGCAGTTAAGCGCTTCAGCTTCAGACACAAACTTTCGGAGCTGATTTCTCTCTGGCGGAAGAAACGCGCGATCGACTTCATCAGATTTTTCATTGTAAATCTCCCTTTGTTTCTCAGAATTCACAAACTTTTTATAAACTCAGTTGAAAGGGAAACTTGCTGTTTCCCTGTGTTATCATCTACCCTCTGATATTGGGTCATCTTCTATCTTTTAGTTGCCGAATGATGAAGGTGACAACCGTTTCTCTGGTTCCAGGCCATGGTGATGGCGATTCCCAGATCAGGTGACCAGAACCGAGACAACGGAACTTCACGCATTCGGCGATTGTCCCACAATCGTGCAGCCCATGCCACGTCAAGCGGCAAGTCAAACTCCAATCCATCAACACAACCTGAGGCAAAGAAATCGACCGTGTACCGTTTGTGTCCCAAAGCCTGTTCTGGAGTTGCCAGTTTTACATCATCTGGAAGTGCCAAGCAAAGTGTCATACCAGGATCCAAGTAATTGAACGAGAAAGCACCAAAAGGGCCATACTCATTTTCCTCACCAGGGTTGGTATCAAATATTTCTGCCCCAGCAATGAAACTAACCGCAAGATCCATGCACCTTTCATCACTTTTGACCGTCAACAGCCAAGTAGCCAAGTCTCGTTCGCAACCAAAATCGGCGAAGTCGTCAGGATCATCCCTCTGATACTTTTTCAATTCAATAATCTGAGACTGCGCCATCTGACGCCCGTAATCTAGCAAATACTGTTCCCAAGTCATTTCTCTTCTCCTCAGAATTTACAAGACTCTTATAAACTCAGTTAGAGGAGGGTGTTTATGGGCACCCTCAACCCCTAGAGCGTCAATTCGCTCACTCGGAAAGTGCCAACTTCCAGGATCAACGGCGTGGAGAGAATCACCTTACGCATGGCGCTTCTCCTCACTGTAATTTCTTTGTCTAGCCCGAATTACCTAAGGCTTGTCTAAAATTTTACGCTTTTAGACCGAGGCGTTTTGATACGTTCCACGCTTCTTGCGCCACCTCCTTTTTCTATTTTTTAAAGAAGCGCGCGTGGAACCATCACCTGTCTCGCTCTTAGAGTCATCGAGAGAGAATCGATATTTTCCCGTCCACTTAGACTCCTAAGACGGGCTGCTTCCCCTCATCGCGAGGATTCCCCAAGTGGGGCCGAGCCAGACGATCCCAACATTCTTCGTGCCAGTTCTCGTCGCCCACTGCGTCATACTCGGTGTAGACCTTGCCACACTTTGGGCAAACGTAGCAGTCAACCAGAAGAATGGCGACATCGCCCCGTCGACTCTCAAAAATATCCTCAACAATGTCATCACTCACACGCATCAACAGATAGGGCGGCCATTCCGAATCAACAATCGCACACTGGAAGCAATTCGGAGCCTTCACCAGACGACCTCGGCAAATCTTTCCTTTCTTTTTGCGAACCACTGTGACAATCTTACCGACAAAACACCCCAATTCTTGCGGATTGTAACGCATTCTATTTCTCCTCTAATCTATTTCCTCAAAACCCACGAACTATTCATGAATTTAGTTGGAAGGAGAAGTGGTCTTCTCCATAATTACACCTCCTTTAGTTAATCTGCCGAGAGCCATCGGTCTTTTCGAACCCGACCGCATCCTCAAACAGAACCTTTTCCAATCGACGACGAGTCCGGCGACGGCACCTCTTCAAAAAAATCTTGGAGACTGCCGTACCGCCTAACTGGGCACTCTTGGACCAGCTTCTCTTCTTCATTCTTATTCTCCTTCTTTTCATAATCATCACAAGCAGTGCTCATCACCCCAAGCCGACAATCGTGAATGGTGCAATGATAGCCCCAGTAATTCACGCGATTGTGCCTGCACGTCGTGCAGAATACTGCGCCATCGAAAATGGCCATAAAACCTTCAACAGCCTTCTCCAAATCAAAATCCTTAGCCATTTCTATTCTCCTATTTGTTTTCCTCAAAACCCACGAACTATTCATGAATTTAGTTGGAGTGGTGAAAATGTCTCTCACCACCAAATTACCTTTTTTTACGCGACCGGAATTTGTCGCAACCTCGTCCGTGTCCGGAGGATTTTCGGAATCGCCAGTGGCTACTGCGCTTTACGCGCGACCACCGCATCACTGCGGCGGAAGTAGACCACGCCGGCGACGACGTAGTACTTCATGCGTTTCTCCCTTCTGTTTAGAACACATATATTATCGGGACTAACCCCGTAATGTCGAATAGAAGTGTGCAATGGTCCATCACGGGATAGGGTTGCAGCCCCATCTCGCTTCACCTGGGGGTCTGCCGCCCCCATTCAGCCCAATGGCGGCGACCATCGAGTTGTCCTGCATTTGCAGTTAGATTGTGATCCCCAAATTGGGTAACGTGTTCTGGTAGTTGCACCTACCTGCACCGACATATCTCCATAAAATATAGAAATACATCAGTACAGGCAGAAAATGTTAAATTTTAATGATCGGGCACGACAAGCGTTTATTTCACTAAGCAAATCCAATCTTCTACCGCCAAATTACGTAAATATGGTGATGGTTACAAAACTATTTTGTAACAAAATTTAGATAGTTTAAGCCAAGACAAGGAAAATCAGCAAAATAATTTGAAATGTAATATTATTACATTGAAAATTATTTTGTACCAATTTGACGCAGTATTGGTTTAAAATAGCAAATTATGATGAAAATAGTTTTGTAACCATCACGCACGTCTTTTATTAATTTTTAGACAATTTGCAGTAATCCAGCTTTACCCCATTAAATCTGATGCCAAGCATCTATTTAACTAAGGTGAACAAAACTGTTTTTAGATCAAGTTAGAAAAACTTATTTTTTGATGAACAATTTTGTTAGCCCAAATTGACAGTTCTGTGATAGAAGATTGTTTTATTGCTTTCTTCAGGCTGACACTCCAGTCTATCACACTTAAATTATTTTGTCAAGGTTTGTTGACATATACAACATAGCATTGTCCTTTTTTGTCTTATTATAGCTATTTCCTACTACCATAGACTGTTTGTAACTACTGTCATCTATAGGCACTATAACGATCTAACACATACACTTATCCACAACAGTTCGATTATAGTTTAATAACGAGTGTCTGTTACTATTGACAAATTAATCTTGGTATGATATAATAGCTCTAGCATTTAGAAGCAAAACTCGGAGGTGATCCATGAACGACTGACTCCCTACCGGCTCAGTCCAGCTCCCCCTCATAGTTGAGGCAGGGAGCTGGGTCAAAAGCCAACAACCGGAGTTATGTCAGTAAGTGGGCACCAGCTAAACAGGAATGACAAAAAAGAAAGGATTCGGATCATGGGTTGCGGCTGATTTAACATTATGAGAATGCCTCAACTCAATTGTTGAGAGCATCTCGGCTAGCCACCATTGGTAAAGCCAAACAAAATCGCCCCGAGTCAGCAATGGCTCGGGGCAACTTCTTTTCTAAAAGTGTTTTCTGGTATATAATACAAATAGTTAATACAAACAATTTATATGTCACTAATTAGTTACTTAGAAAAAGCTGGCTTAACAGAGAAAGAAGCTAAAATATACTTAGCTAGCTTGGAGCTGAGTCAATCTTCTGTCCAAAATATTGCCAAAAAAGCTTCAATTAACAGAGCGACTGCATATGTAATATTAGAATCTCTTATAAAAAAGGGGTTATGTAGCACTTACCAGCAGGAGAAAAAGACTTACTATGTTGCAAATGATCCAGACACCTTAAACGCCACGCTTGAATTAAAGAAAAAAGCAATTGAAGAAACTCAAAAACAATTTAAAAAAATACTACCTAAACTTGCACTAATTAACAATCAACAAAAAGATAAGCCCGTAGTAAAATTTTTTGATGGCATGCAAGGAGTACTAAACTCAGCTAAGGAAATTCTTGAAGCTAAGGCCACCTTAAAAGAGCCACTAAGAATGGTTTATCCCGTTGATCTATTAAAAAAGATAGCCAGTGATGAGCAACGAAATAAACATAAAACGCTGAGACTTAACAAAAAAATAAAATCAAAAGTAATATACAGTGCTTCTGAAATTATACCAAGCACTGCCGATGGAGAGAGAACTAGGGTTGAAAAAAAAGCCTTCCCGATAAGTGCTGATATTGGAATTTATGGTGACACGGTTCGAATATCTTCTCTTGGCAATAGACTATCCTCAATTATTATTCAAGATCAAGAAATTGCTAATACCCTTAAAACAATATTTGAGCTAGCGTGGATTGGAGCAAACATTAAAGACAAAAGATAAATATCTTTTTATAATTAAAACCGCCTTAATAGGCGGTTTTAATGTATTGTCAGTGGTGACGAGATCTCTCCACTACTCCGCCAGCGGGCGGATTCGGTCGAGATGACACGACGACGGGATTGCTTCGTACCTCTGAGTGTCAAAAAATTATAATTTTTAAATCAACCCCTCATCAATCAAACTCTTCCCAGTCATCCCCTGTGGTTTTTTTATGCCCAATAATTCCAAAACAGTTGGTGCAATGTCTTTAAGCCCGCCCTGCAATACTTCCAAATCTTCATCAGTTAAAATTGCTGGTACTAAGTTACCAGTATGGGCAGTGTGCTTCTCGCCACTTTCCGAATCAATATTTAACTCGGCATTACCATGATCGGCGGTCACAAAAACCACTCCACCATTTTCCAAAGTCGCCTCAACCACTCTTTTTAATTCTCGATCCACTGTTTCTAGTGCTATAATCAACGCATCATGATTAGCAGTATGACCAATCATATCCGGATTGGCAAAATTTATAAAAATAAAATTAGTGCCGTTTTTAATTTGTTCAATTGCTTTATCGGCAATCTCCTTCGCTCGCATTTCCGGTGCCAAGTCATGAGTCATTACATCCTTGCGACTATCAATTAATATATGTTCTTCATTTGGATGAGGTTTTTCTACCCCGCCGTTTAAAAAATAAGTGGCGTGAGCAAACTTTTCTGTCTCGGCAATATGTGCCTGGGTTAGTCCATCACTTGAGATTTCTTTCGCTAAAGTGGTCTTCGGACTCGATGGTGGAAACGCCACTAAACAATCCAACGCTTGATCATATTCAGTCATCGTCACAAAACATAAATTCTTATGCTTCGCCTCCTCCACAATTCGTTTACTTAACATCCGCGCTCGATCCGCTCGGTAGTTAAAAAAGAAAACACCGTCGTTATCAGAAACGGGATAAACATCTCGACTATCATCCAAAAAAACAATTGGCTCCAAATGTTCATCCAATATTCCCTCTTTATATAACTCCGTCAAGACTTCTGACGGCTTTCGATTTCTACATACATTCCCAACGCATTTGAAAATTGCTTGCTCGGCCTTCTCTAATCGATCCCAATTATTGTCCCGATCCATCGCATAAAATCGACCACTGGCCGTCGCAATAAATCCCACCCCGACTTCTTCAATCACATCTTCTAATTCCTTAATATAATTTACCGCACTCTGCGGTGCTGTATCTCGACCATCAGTAAAAACATCAATAGCAATTTTAGTTATTCCTGCCTGTTTGGCTGATCGTAAAAATGCAAACAAATGCTCACTGTGACTATGAATTCCACCCGGACCAATCAAACCTTCAATATGCAAAACAGAATCGTGTTTTTTAATATGAGCAAAAAGTTTTTGGAAAGCCGGATTTTTAGCAAATTCACCATTTTCAATTGATTTGTTAATTCTAACTAAATCGGTATCAATCACTGCCCCAGCGCCAATAGTTAAGTGACCAATTTCACTGTTACCCATTTGACCATCAGGCAAACCAACTGCCAAACCACTACATTCCAGCAAAGTCGGGGAATACTTTTGCCACAATTCATCAAAAAACGGAGTATTTGCTTCCGCAATAGCATTATTTTCTTTGACTTCACTATAGCCCCACCCATCTAAAATAATTAAAACAACTCGTTTGTAGATTTGCATAGTTTAATATCAGTTTATAATAATTAATTATATCATTTTAATAATTAATAATAAAAGACATTTTTAAGCTAAAATTAGCCAACGGCTTGACACATATCACTCTTTGTGATATAATGTTGTTATTCATGCCAAGGTAGCTGAATGACGCAAATTAACAACATGGAGGAGAAGAGAAAATGGCCACTGTATTGACAAGCATTGTTGAGATCGCAAACCGTGCCGGTAAGATGGGTCGAGCAATTAAAAGGGAAGAGATCGACCCGAGAGACTACTCTCTGGCACTCACCCTACTGATCGTCCTTAAGGGCATTCCCGAGAAAATCGTTAAAGCAGCCGAAGTCACTGGGCTCATTCTCAGCTCGCTACCGAGCACGATGGCTCGTCGCTGGAACATCTACTCGACTAGGGTAGCGCAAGCCGTCAAAGGAACTCCGACCCAGTCTGAAGTAATCGCCCAACTTCTCGAAGGTGACTACGGAGACTTGATCCGCTACATCGACGGTCATGCTGACTTTGACCCAGAAGAATCGAGATATGTGGTTTTGATCACAGTTCTCATAATTCTGGCCAACAGTGAAATCCCAGAAGAAGACTGTGGGATTCTCTCTGCCAGAGTCAACGATCTCATCAATCGTGGCGAAGGCGACGATCGCGTTCTCCACTGGGCCGACTTGGCCGGCATCAACATCGAGCTTCAGATGATATCTGAACTCGTCGCCTAAAGATTCCCGCCGGAGTTTATCCTCGCGCAGGCGGGGACCTGAATGACAACTGCCACAACGGCAACACGGCCCCCACTCGCAAGAGTCTGGGGGTCGTTTTCGTTTTGTAAAATAAAAAAGGTGAAACAGGCGATCCTGTCCCACCCGAGCTGGACTAGCGTAACTTAAACGACGAGCCATTGGCAGCTGCCACAAGCGCCACAGCGCCAACCAAAACAATGGCTTCCAAGATTAAGAATGTTGTCATCAGCCACGAGCTGGCTGACAGTTGTGTCGTCCTGGTGACTAGAAAACCGATTTCCATCCCACAAACAATCGGCCCAGCCGCCATAGAACACCCTCCCAAAATAGAGGCTTTTTCTTGTGGCAAGATAAAATACCAAGACACGGCCAAAGGAGCCAGAACAATCAAAATCGGCAGAACCACACAAATCACCACAGTTACAACGCTCATTGATCCATCCTCCAAGTTAGACTAAAAACACAATGTACAAAATCCTTATATTTATAACCCATAAAATTACCTATTGTCAACCTATTTCTTTCTACCCCAATCCGGTACAACCACCAAACTACTAGATTTCACAATATAATCATAAGCCTGCAAGGCAGCTTTTGCACCTTCACCGCCAGAGATAACGATTTGTTTATATGGACTATCGGTGCAATCCCCAGCGGAAAACACTCCAGCCTTTGAGGTCTGGCACTTTTCATCTGTTATTATCTCACCCCGTTTATTTAATTTCAAAAATCCTTTAAGCCACTGGGTTTTAGCTTCATAGCCAATTTCAATAAACACTCCATCAACTTTTAATTCTTCTGTTTTAGAAGTTTTTTTATTTTCAATAATTATAGACTGAACTCTATCTTTGCCCTTAATTTCCTGAACTGTGTTTGGGCAAACGCATTCAACATTTTTTAACTTTTTTACTCGACTAACCAAGTACGGTGCAGCATTAAACTTTTCTTCAAAGTGAACGAGGTAAACTTGCTTGGCAAGCTTAGCCAAATATTCGGCTGCTTCAAACCCAGAATTACCACCACCCACCACCGCCACTGTTTTACCTTTATACAATGGCCCATCACAAGTTGCACAATAAGCGACACCCCTACCTCTAAATTCTTTTTCACCCGGGACGCCAAGATTTTTGGGAGTTAATCCAAAAGCCAAGATGACTGCCTTGGTCTGATATCTTTCGTTGTCTGCTTTAACTAAAAAACCATCATTAATCTTAGCAATGCTTGTCACCTCATCACTAATAAATTTAGTACCCGACTTCTCAGCTTGAGCTTTCATCTTAGTAACTAGTTCAGGACCAGTGATAAAATCAAATCCCGGATAGTTTTCTATTTCATTGGTCCAAATCATTTGACCACCAACATCTTTAGATACAATCAAAGTATTTAGCTCACGCCGAGAGGCATAAATCGCCGAAGCCAAACCAGCAGCTCCAGCCCCAACTATAATTAAGTCACATTTATTTTGTTTTCCCATATATAATTTGTTATTAATTTAATTTTACTACTTTTACGAGATTTTGACTAATGTTTTGACAATATCCAATTTATATGATAAACATAATCAGTATTTCGCACCTTAACATGGGAAATAGGAAAAACATCAATGAGTAAATCGGCAAAGTGTAATGTAAATCCTTGGGCTAGTAAAATTTCATTGCCTGAAGGATTTTATTTTGAATTACATCCACCCGTGCTCCACTTAATGTATAACGGAAAAGATTTTTCAAAATTACCCAATCGAACAAACGCTTCTGCAAGAATATGCAACTGGGTCGCCAGAGCTATTTCGATTACTGTAATAAGAAATGAAGTCGAAAAATGCATTAACGAGGTACGCCAAAAACTCCAAACCGAAACCACAAAAACTGAAAAGGAAAAGTAAAATGGCGAATATTATGTTGTTTGGGTTTAATGAAGTAACTGCCAGAAAGATGACAAAAATACTCACTCCTGTTCTGCAATCCTGTGGCCTGAGCGATGAATCGGTAGTCACCTTCATTCGCGGTAGCGAAGTAATATCGACCGATAGCACCAACAACAATCAACCCTTTGTGAGGATCTGTTCACCAGAAGTCGATGAGCTGAAACGGATCAAGGCAGTGATCCAGGAGCGCAAGATCAAAGGTGAATACGAATTTCTGCAACTAGAGAGCTTCGTCATCGTGCAATGATCACCATCGATCACAAAAACCGCCAAGTCGAAATGACTACTGGCGGTTTTCTTATCTATAGTTTTAATTTAATTACTCTTCAAATACTTATAAATACTTTCAGCAGAAATTGCTCCTTCAGCACAAGCAGTAACTACTTGTCTAAAATTATTTGATCCATCAGTAATATCCCCTGCCGCCCAAACTCCATCAACATTTGTTGATTGATCACTATCTACTTTTATATACCCACCGTCATTAACTTCTAAACCAAGACCCTCAAATCCAGCCAAGTGAGGACTAGAACCAATTTCAATAAATAATCCATCGACTTCAATTTCTCGCCCAGTATCTAAAACAATCTTTTCAAGTTTTCCATCACCTTTTAAATCCGCCACATTAGCATCATAAATCACTTCAATCTTTTCGTGGTTTTTAATTTGTTCAATCCAAGTTGGATCGCCTCGAAGCTCACTTTGACGATATACCTGATAAACCCGACTTGCCACATCAGCCAAATGAATCGCGGCGGTGTTAGCACTATCACTTCCACCAACTACTCCAACTACTTTATCCTTAAAAAAAGATCCATCACAAGTTGAACAATACGAAACACCCCTACCCAAATAATCTTTTTCAGCATCAATCCCCAATTTTCTTCTCTCAGTTCCAGAGGCAACTAAAATTGATCGAGCAATTAACTCTTTGCCCATCATTGTTTTAGTTACAAATCCGCCTTCAGTTTTTTCAACACTTGTCACATCATCTAATGCCACCTCACCACCAAGTTTCTCCGCACTACTTTGCATCTTAGTCATTAAATCAACGCCTGTTATCGCCTCTTCACTAGGCCAATTACAAATCTTATGGGCAGTCGAAGCTAATCCTCCCATAATTTTACCAATCACTACATTTTTTAACTTATACCGACTAGCATAAATCGACGCAGTAAATCCTGCTGGACCAGCACCGATTATTATTAGATCATATTTATTTTTGTCACTCATGCTTTTAATTTTATTCATCACGCTATCCTTATTATATTAGAATTTTAAAAAATATTCATTTAAGTCAAAATGACAAAATCCTAATATCAATTCAAAATATAAAGTCCAAAAAACATAGACTTTGAGATTGATTTGTCATTTGGATTTTATCATTTGTCATTCTATAAATTTCCTCTTAATCTTTCCGCCTCTAGAATTCTGCCCATCGCTACCACATAAGCAGATTGACGCAAACTAATCTTTTTATCACTTGCTAGATCATACACTCGAGCAAAAGAATCTTTCATCATTCTCTCGAGCTTATCTGCTAAATAATTTTCATCAAATAGTCCACCAGATAAGTTTTGAGACCACTCAAAATAGCTGACCACTACTCCACCGGCATTTGCCAATATGTCTGGTACAATAACCACTCCCATATCATTTAAAATTTTGTCCGCATCTAGAGTAATTGGGCCATTGGCTAATTCAATAATATATTTTGCTTTAACATTCTTCGCATTAGTATCTGTAATCTGATTTTCCATTGCCGCCAAAAACATTACATCAACATCTAATTCTAAAAGTTCTTCATTAGTAATTTTATCGCACTCAATGGAGTTAGTTACCGATCCCAGTAACTCTTTGGTCTTTGCCACCTCTTCAATATTTAATCCTGACCCGTTATATATACCACCCTGACTATCTGAAACTGCTACAACCTTATAACCAATCTCACTAAGCATTCTTGCCAAGTGATAACCTGCATTTCCAAATCCCTGAACAGCAATTTTAGCACCTTTATCTAGATCATAGAATTTAGAAAGCTCTCGAAATACAATTTGACCACCACGAGATGTAGAATCTGCTCGAAGCTTAATACCGCCAAGCTCGATTGGCTTACCAGTAATTACTCCCGGAGCCGAGTGACCAACTATTTTTTCATATTCATCCAACATCCAAGACATAATTTGACCATTGGTATACATATCTGGAGCTGGAACATCTTTTTTCTCCCCGATTACGCTAGCAAACTCTCGAACATAAGCTCGGCTTACCTTCTGAAGTAACTCGGGACTAGAATTTTTTCCATCTATTTTTACCGCGCCCTTACCACCACCCATCGGAATACCCGCTAATGAGTTTTTTAAACTCATCCAAAAAGACAAAGATCGAACTTCGTCTTCAGATGCATCCGGATGAAACCGAATTCCACCTTTACCAGGCCCCAAAGCACGATTGTGCACAATTCTCCAAGCAGGGTACTTTGTGCCATCCACATCTAACTCAGCCGAGCTAACTTGAGCATGACTTTTTAATAAAACAATTTCCGCATCTGAAAATCCCGCAATCTTTTGTGCCTCCTCTAATCTTTTAATATTATCTTCAAACATAATTATAAATTAAATATAAATGACAAATTATAAATGACAAATCAAATCCAAAATAATAATTTCATTTTTTTCCCTTACTAGTAATTAATATCCTAGAAAAGATTAAAACTAATTCATGAACTTCTTTCCAAAATTGTCGGCAATTTACATTGTGAATTTCATTAGCAGATGAAATCATTCTTAGCCATTGCATTGTTTCTTTAGCTTCCTTCTTGCACAAACTAATTTTATATCTAAAATCTTTTTTTGAATCAGCAGCATCAGCCTCCATATAATTAGCTCCGATACTAGTGCCTGATCTAACCAGCTGAGATATCAGCGGACGATTAACTGCAGTATTAGGCAAACGACTACAAAATTTTATAATATCCTCTCCGAATCTTGCTGTTCTTTCTTCAAGATCGTATATTTTGCCATTTGAGCTTTCGGCTTGATTTGTCATTTGATTTTTGAAATTTTATTTGCCTACGCTTTTTTAAGTTTCTCAATCAAACTATCTTTTGACTGTAACCCCATCATAGTTTCAATCGGCTCACCACCTTTAAAAATAATTAAAGTTGGAATAGACATCACATTATACTTCCCAGCAGTCGCTGGACTAACATCAACATCCATTTTACCAACCTTCACCCCCTCACCCGCTTCTTTTGCTACTTCTGCAATGATTGGACCTTGCATTTTACATGGGCCACACCACTCGGCGAAAAAGTCTACCAAAACCGGCTTGTCACTTTTTAAAACATCTGCCTCAAAGTTGGCATCTGTAAATGTAAATTCACTCATAGTTTTTTAATTAAGAATAAAGAACTAAAAATTAGAAATCTAAAACTTAATTCTCTGTCCTCAATATTTATCTTAGCTTAAATAACACATCAACTAACTTATCTGTTCGATCACGATTACAAACCTTTGATTCTTCTTTTAAAATTCGACCGGCAAGCTTTTCTAAGCTGGCAATTGAAGCCATAATTTGCCGGACCACTAAAATATTATCTTCGTTTTCATCAATCATTTTACCAATCCCCCGCACTTGACCAGCAAGACGGTTTACATGATAACGACACTGTGTTTTGGCCTCTTTTGAAACAAGTTCACGGTTGTGAGCTCGAGGTAATTTATTACGATTTGTCCCACTTTGGGCGACCCCCCGCAGGGGGGATAAAGATGAAATTGACATAAGTTTAAAATGCTAATTCGCTAAATCTGAAAGTAAGGTTAATAATAACCCCGTATTTATTGACTAATATAGTATATACCCCCGGGGGGTATATGTCAAATGATATTTTTTTAGGAAAATTATTACTTAACTTTTCCTAAACATAAAAGCCAGACTTTCATCCGGCTTTTATCTATCTGTCATTATCTGTCATTGCGAGGAATCGCCGATTAAGCGATGACGCGGCAATCTAGTTAACGAGATCGCCGCAGTCGCTAAAACGCTCCTTCGCGATGACAACATTCGTTTATTCAATCACTACTGACTTCACATAAGAAAATTGTAATAGAGTTTGTTCAACTTGAGCTTGAGCAGAAGTAACTGCACAAGCATCACCCGCTTCAGTTAAAATTTTACTCAACTTAACTGTCGCTTGGCCATTACCATCTACAAACACATTTGTTAAATATGTTCCTACTGGCACATTAGTAGTATATCCCATAGCAATCTCCGATTCAGTAAGTGGTGTCAAAAGTCCTCTAATTGTATTAACAATATCTTGATCATATTTCTTTTCAATCATTCTTTTTACTCCAAAGACTTCATTACACTCTCCACCCTTAGCATAGTAAGCTGTCACCTCTACTAAACCAGAGTTATCCTCTATCACTGTTTCAGCTGTATCATTATTAGAATCATCAGCTGGTTCACTATTCTGATCGTCTTCAACTTGTTCATCATCACCTGTCTGTTCTTGAGCTGTACCATTTTCCTCATCACCTAATATTTCACCTCCATTATCTTTACCATCTAGATTAAAAAACCAAACCACTGCGACGATTACTACTATCAAAACCAAAGTACGCAAAATAGATCGCATTTTCATTACACCAGCAGTTTTTGATTTTCCACCTTCTTCGATTGGATAATTTGGAGTGTTTTCAGGATTAGTCTCTGGAGCACTCTCAGTGTTTACTGGGCTTTCAGTTTTTACCTCTGGATTATCCCCCGCCGGTTGATTACTGTTTTCACTTGATCCCCCTTGCCCATCACTGGTAGGCATAGATGTTTGATTGTTTTCTTCCATATAATTTATTTATTTTGAATTAATAAAACAATATATAAATTTACTTATTTATGAAGTGGTTTTATTTTACAGAAAAAAACATTTTTTTACAAATGCTTTTTTAGTGAACCTTAAAAAATGTCAGAAATAGATTTTTTATTTTATTTGTGGACCGTACAGGACTTGAACCTGCTACCTCTTCCCTGCCAGGGAAGCGCTCTAGCCAGATGAGCTAACGGCCCTTAATTACAGTTAATATTTACAATTAACAGTTAAATACCATTAAACATATATCTTACCCTATTAAAAATAATTGTTCAACATAAATATATAATCAAAAAACAAGTTAATAATTCAATAATTAAATTTAAATAATTACCGACCCTTGACAAACAATTTGAAAAGAGATTTTTTTATGGTATAATAATTATGCGCAAAGATATTGTTTTTTAACAAGAAAGTTGCGTTAACGTTAACACAAACTTAAATTGGAAGGTGGTCCTACACCCTTAGGACTGAGTTTTTATTTGTCCACCTTTACCACAAGTTATCAACACATTATATATGCCATAATATAGCATTAGATCTTAAAATATTTACTCCTTTCAATTATCTTCAAAACACTAATTATCCAACCTACCAATAATTAGTGTTTTTTTGTTACCCAAAGCTGGCACTTGACAAGCAACTATTTTATCTTTTTTAAAGATATGGTATAATATAAATGCGCAATAAATTTGTATATTTACAACAAAGATTTGCGTTAAGCTTAACAAAATCTAAAAAAATAAAATAGTCTATCGTTAAATAGGCTTGGTTTGATTTATTAAACATTTTTTTTCAATACATATATCAAATAATCGCCAGTGAATATACAATATATGCACTGGCGATTTTAATTTAAATTAGAAAACAACTTCACAAAATAATATATTTATAGTTTAAAAAAGACCCCATAACGGGGTCAGCAGGTAATCGTTAAACAATACCCATTTAAAATAGTTTGAATTCAGCGAGTTTGCAACCCTTTTTGACAAGCCAATCCTTTAGAGAAAGATAGCCATCTATATCATCTGGTGCAACATTACGATCTTGCTCAAACAAAACCAATGATTTGTCTAGACTATCAATCCTAGCCACCATATTTAGAAATACAATCGGACGCAGAGAGCCAGTTTTTGTATTCTCATTAGCTAGTCTCAGCATTGCCATCACAGACTTTACATCCTGTTTGCAGGCAACATTACATTCACTTAAATCAAAAATTAGCAAAGAACTACTTTTATCACCTTGATCAACCAATAGAAATCCTCTTTTTCTGCCTTCTTCAATAAATTCAGCAGTATTTCTTTCTATAGCTGATTTCATAGCAATCTCCCTTTTTTTAGTCACGTACATCAATATTTAATTACTTTATCATATTTATATATATGAGTCAAAAATTTATAGATAAGTCTAGACATGTCTAGACTTATCTTAGTATTTATCATACATATATTTGATTAATTATTAAATCTGTGACAAAATATATTTAGCTTACACGATAAATATACAATCGAAAGGGTTTGTATAATGTCAGACATTACAACGAAGATGATGGCTCCAGGAAAATGGTATTTAGTATATACTCATCACATGGGAAATTGTGAAGTACCGCTAAAAGCAAACAATTTTGACGATGCTAAAACTGAAGCTAATTCTAAATGGTCGGAAATTCTTGAAGAAGCCGGAATTAATTGGGAACGCCAAAAGAAACACTGGGAAATCCCCCCAAAGACTGCTTTCGGCGGAACTGACCCTAATCCACACATCGTATTTAAATGCCCCCTATAATTGAGAACAACAACCACACATCAACGCGCAAGCTATCAAGTTTGCGCTTTTTTTTGTTATGTAAACATTTATAATATAGTTAATTATATATTTATTGCCTAAAATAAGCCAATCAAGTTTCATAAGAAACGAACAATTAATTTATTCATAATAATGAATAAATTTGAGTCTAATATTTAATACAGCAAATGACATTTTAACACCATTTGTTATCCTGACTTAACCAACACATGCTGCCATCCCATCCGCCTAGGATCGACATCTAGTCGAGATTGGATTTGATTTGAAATCTATTTCAGGATCTACGAGATTATAATGTTAGTTTCTGAATAAGATCCTCGCCTGAGTTTGCCCCGTTCGACAAAGGCTCAAAGCCTGCCCCAGTTGACTTCGCTCAGGGTAAACTCCGCTAGACGAATCACCGCTTATAGCCACCGCCGTTGGCAGGGCGGGCAGGGATCTGTTCAGTTATTTGTTAAATGTAAATTGTTAACTATTATTACCGAGATTGTCAATCTACGAATAATTGCTCGCTTAGTCCTTTGAAGAGATCATAATGTCATTTAGCTATATGTATGTCAATTATATTGTCGAATAATGGCTAAATTAAGCCATTATAAGTATACTATAGCAGATAGTTGACAAGACTGTCAATGTTCTGTTTTGGTATATGCATTTTTGAGTTATGTCTAGACATGTCTAGACAGAAGTCCACAGTAAACACAAGTTATCCACAGAATTTTACTGTTTTGGGGATTAAAAAAGTTCCAATAGATAAATCTACTGGAACTGTGATGTGACAATCGCTTTATGCGATTTTAAGTGGTTCCAATATTTATTGACTTAAACAACTAAAACCAGTAAGATAAATTTACTATTCTTAGTGTTTAGTATTGCACCTCGACAACTAATTGTAAAGAACTAGAAAGTCCAAAAAAGAAACAGGAGATTGAGAAATGAGTATTCAGAAGCTGTATGTCAGAAGAACTGGTGACGACTCTAAGGCAAACCAATTGATTCACAGGCTTAGAGGATTTGGTTTTGATTTGGCTGATCTCAAACTCGAAACGGTTTTTCGAGTTGAAGGAATTGGTCTAGACGAAATGGCCAAACTTCAGCCAATGTTCTGCAACCCGATTATTGCTACGAGTTCTAGTGACTCAATGTTGACTCCGGACAATGGACCAATTCGTGAGGTTTCTTACCAAAGAGGCATCACCGACCCTGAAACAGAATCTATTATTTATGGAGCAAACGCTCTTGGGGTTCCGAATGTTGTTTGGGCGCGTATTGCTACCAGATATCAGTTTCCTGGCATTAGTGACCAAGAAGCTGATCAAATCGTTTCAGCAGCACTGTATAACACTGAAGTGGAGACGATAATTCTCCCTGGTCAAGAATGGGACACGCTCGTTCCCCAGGGAAACGCTAGTGGCGTTATTTCTTTTAATCTGAGTGAGATGTCAGCCGATGAGCTGAATACTCTCTCAGACAGCCGTAGACTTTTTCTCGCTCCCAAATCAATGAAAGCTATTCAAGATTTCTGCATTGAGAATTCACGAAAGATTCGAGACGGTGGTCTGGAAATGACTGCCGCGGCTTGGGGTGATCACTGTAGCCATACCACGCTTCGTGCATTGGGACTCTTCCAAGTATTGAAACAGGCTACAGCTACTATCAATCACCCACTGGTTATCTCTGCGTATCACGACAACTCTGGAGTAATGAGCTTCTATGACGGAATGGCCATTGCCATTAAAGGTGAAACACATAACTCGCCTTCGGCAACTGCTACCTATGGTGGCATAATGACCAAACATGGCGGAGTTATTCGTGACCCTGCAGGCACCGGCAAAGGAGCTCGACTAATCGCTGGCACGACAATTATGGGTACTTGTGACCCAAGAATGTCAAACGATGAAGTACCAAAAGGAGCATTGCACCCACGAACCATTGTTCTGGAATCAATTCGAGGAACCAAGGATTATACCAATCCAATGGGCATCCCGATGGGCTGGTCTCAATACATGACCCACCCAGGGTTTGTAAAATGTTTGGCACTGGGACACTCGCTGGGAATTCTCCCAGAAAACATGGCCCAGAAAGGTGAGCCCCAATCAGGCGACTTATGTGTACTGATCGGTGGAAAAACTGGTCGTGACGGACTACATGGAGCCACTGTCTCCAGTGGAGCAATGACCCATGAAACGGCCAAGGTGGACGGATCTCATGTCCAAATCGGAATGCCAATTGAAGAACAGAAGTTTGTGGAGGCAATTCCTGAACTTCGTGACGCAGGCTGCATCAGAGCCATCACCGACTGCGGTGCAGCTGGGCTAGGTTCAGCTGTTGGCGAAATGTTTGCCAAGATTGGTATCTGGATCAATCTGTATTGGGTTCCCCTGAAATGTGCAGCTATGGCCCCATGGGAAATACTGCTTTCAGAAGCCCAAGAAAGAATGGTCTTAGCTATTCCACGACATAAATTACCTGAGGCCTTAAGAATTCTAGCTAAACGCCAAGTACCAGCAACGGTAATTGGTGTAGCCACTGATTCAAATAGATTTCAGGCTGTCTTTGATCCAACGCTCAGCAATATTGAATGGTTGAAAAGTCCATACGCTGACATGACAGGAGAGATTGCCGTTGATCTACCCTACACATTCCTTACTCAGGACTGTCCTCTACCTCATATTGAGGTCAGAGAGCCGACAAGAAAATTCGAACCGTTTGACCCACTAGTCCCTTCAAGTTCTGAAGAGTGGATTGATCTAATCACTAAACTTTTAGGTATTTATGACATCGCTGATCAGTCAGCGGCAGCTCATCAATACGACCAAACAGTTCAAGGAGCAACCGTAATCCCGTATACCGGCGGAATTCATGAAAATATGCCAGACGAACTGATGGCTATAACCCCTATACTGGGTAAGCCATTTACAGCTGGAATTGCCAATGCGGTCAATCCATTCTATGGAGAAATTGCTCCAAGAGCACTTGGCAAATTGATGATGATCCAAGCAATGGCCAAGCTGGTCGCAGCTGGATTTCATCCCGATGAGATAACCTGTAACGCCAACATCTATACTCCCAGAGTCACTGACTGCCCGGAGAATGCTTGGCGATTACAGGAAATGATCCATGGCTACGCCGATGCCTCAGTGGTACTTGGTATGCCAATTATCTCAGGCAAAGACAGTTCCAATGGAACCTATTGGACTATTGACGGTGAACGCATTGACGTTCCGCTAACTCTTGATGTTTTGGCTCTAGGAAGAATGCCCGACAAAAACAGACTGATTCCCAAGGCATTTGCTAAGCCGGAAGACGAGTTGTTTTTGTTCTACCCTGGACTAGAACAAATCAACCTGGGAGGGTCAGCTATACTTCAACTGTTTGATCAGAAAGGATGCAAGCCAGTTGAAGTTAACTTGTCAGAATTCAAACGTGGAATGCTGAAATATCATTCCATGCTTGAGAAAGTCAACTGGAGCGATCAGATTTTCTCCCGGTCGGTTGTTGAGACTGGTGGATTAATTCGCCGCCTGTTTGAAATGAGCATTGGCTCTGGCCTAGGATGTGTTATTGATGTCCCAGCTGACACTATAATGAATGTATTGTTTGGTGAATTGCACTGTGGAATTGTGTTCGCTGGTGGCCCCGACGCTTACTATGAGCTTATCAATAATGACTCTGGCTTTGAATGTATGAGTATAGGTAGGGTCGTTGAAGAACAGGTAATTACAGTTTTAGATTACGATCGAGAGCTGTTCTCTTGCCCAACAGACACCCTTGGACAACTATGGTCCAAGACATTTACGGAGGTAGTGATATGAAACCACTCGCCAGAGTACTTTGGGTGCCAGGCACCAACTGTCATCGGGAAACATTGTTTTCCTTTGAGCAAGTTGGTGCCAAAGCGGAGTTACTTTTCTTGAGTGAGCTACTCTCTGGAGAAAAGAAACTTCACGACTGCGACATCCTGTTTTTTTGTGGAGGATTTGGTTGGGGCGACCACTTGGGAGCCGGTACCATTATGTCACTCGATTTGGTAAAACGATTTATTGACCAACTTCAGGTTGTCTTAAATCGAAAAATGCCAGTTGGCGGATCGTGCAATGGCTACCAAGCATTAGTCTTAACTGGCCTCTTGCCCGGCAATGGAGAACTGGGCGTTCCCACTGCTATCTTGGATCAGAATGTCAGTGCCAGATTTGAGCACTGGTCTCAAACTGAGATTTTCTTCCACGAACCAAAAGGCATAGATTGTATCTGGACCAAGGGGATGGACGGTTGTTCCATCCGCATCCCTGTGGCCCACGGGGAAGGGAGATTAGTTGGACCATCAATAGACAGCGTTAATGTCGCTGCAACTTACGGCAGTTATAATGGAACTACTGATTACTCAGCTAGCCCCAATGGCAGTCCGATTGCTGGGATTTGTAACCTCACCGGAGAAATCTTCGGTATGATGCCTCACGCTGAAAGAACAGAGGCCGGCAGAATTATTTTCGAAAACGCCGTCAAAGCAGTTTTATAACAACAAGCAAAACCAAAACCCCCGTCTCGCAACACGCGAAACGGGGGTCTTTTTATGTGGCTTACGGGACACTTTCAGAACTTTTGATTGGGATGAGTTTAGAGAGTATTTTAGTGGGGAAAGAAACGGGGTCAGAAACGGGGTCAGCCACCGTTTTAAGAAACGGGGTCAGCCACCGTTTTAAGAAACGGGGTCAGCCACCGTTTTAGAAATTAAGATCCTCAATCCTGGGATGATATTTTTTTACCCCCTCCAACCTCCCCCTTCAAACAAGGGGGAGGACTATGAAGACAAGATCCCCGACCGGTGTCGGGGATGACAAAATTAAAAAAAACGGCAAGCAAAGCCGTCTTTTCTTTTAATTTTAAACTTTCAACTAATTTGGGGTGCTAAATGGACTCAGGTTATAAATATCTTATCAAATAAAGCCGAGATGAAAGTGTTATTAGGTAAAGTGAGGGAAATTATTAATTTTGATTAAACTTAGAAAATTAAAGCTAAAATATAACAAATATTGTGTCCCACCTAGGCAACTATTGACATAATGAAGAAGGCATCCATGACCGTCAAGGTCAAGGGACGATATCTGTCCCAGCCGACAACCATGTTGACATGTAGCCCCCAAGTATCGCGAGATACGGGGGCTCTTTTTTTTGCAAAAGATTAAAAATAAAAAAGCTAATTTATTGGGATTTTTCCTCCAGTTATAAACCTCGCCTAAAGGGTCTAATATCTTTAACAAAAAAATCCCTAAAATAAGGGATTTCTCTGAAGGGGTGAGCTTTGGGACACTTTCAGAACTTTTGAGTGGGAAGATTTTAGGATAAATAATCAAGATTATGCAATAAATTCTTAAATAGTGTTGTTGGAGCAGTGTACATAACGTCGAAGTAGTTTGGATTGCAATAAATAGGTATATTTAGTAAAATTACAATAATATAAATAACTATAAAGTATGTCAGAATCATTAGAAGGAAAACCAAATGGTTTAGCGGAAAATAATTCATTAGTTGAGATGGCAGAAGATAAACAAAAAGAACGAGACTTAGCTCCAGAGGTATCAGAAAAACTTGCCGAAGCTTATGAATGGACAAAAGAACAGGTAGATAAAATTCCCAGTGAGGTGTATGAAAGTCCCGAAGCTTTTGGAAAGGGGCTAATTAGTACCATAATCACAGTTTTAGAAGAATCGCGTGCAAAATATGGCGAGGATTCTTATAAAGAGCCAGTTCCTGAAGAATTAACTAAATTACTTGAAGATTTGTTTGATGGTGAAAAGCCAGATTGGATATATGAAGTAAGGAGTAATCGTCATTATATACCTGAAGATTGTGCTTATTCAATAGTGTATTTAGGAGTTAAAAAATATATTAAACAACGAGGTTTCTCTGATGATGTATGTGAACTTGTTCATGAGATGGTAGAAGATTATTGCAGAAAAACATTTTTGCAAGGTGATCTAGGGATTGATACTGATGAAGAAAAGCTTATTGATATTAGAACTCAAGATTTTTGTAAAACTAAGAATTATAGATCCAGTGAAAAATATCGATTAGCCACAGAAAGAGCTAAGGCTGATCCTTCTGTGCTGGATGAACTTAGCAGATTGCGAGAAGAGATTAACAGGGTTCATAAATCTGGATATGACTTAAGGGGTAATCACAGCTTTAATGAAGAGGCGTTTGGCGAAGCATTCCATATTACTGGTACAAGTTTGTCACAAATCGCTAACCGATTAGATGTTAATAGGAGATATTAAAAATGATAAATAAAAACTTATAGTACTTTTTAATTTTATTTAATACAATAATACTCTCAAATATTTGAGAGTATTATTTCTTTCCGTGGGTCCCCACCAGGACTTGAACCAAAATTTACCCCTTAGGAGGGGGCTGTTCCCCGCCCGGCAATCGCCTGACGGCTCAAGCCGGATGGTGGACAGGTATCCGGTTGAAATTAATGTGTCCTCACCAGGACTTGAACCTAGATCTCGACCTTAGGAGGGTCTTGCTCTATCCAGTTGAGCTATGAGGACAAATGATTATACCATCTAAGACACTTGAAATTAAACCCAAGATGTATTAAAATAACTGAGTTAGTTACAAAACACTTTGTAACCACTTCTCTTGTATTTAACTATAACATAATAGCAAAAAAATCATGCAGATTCAATGGTTCGGACAATCATACTTCAAAATACAAACAAAAAACAATGGGGAAGACGTAGTAATTGCTACCGATCCATTTGATAAAACATGGACCGGAATTAATCCAGCCAGTTTTCAGGCAGATATTGTAACTATTTCCCACGACCACGGCGACCACAATAATTTGAAAGCAATTAAGGGCGATCCTTTTATAATTAATAATCCAGGTGAATACGAAACAAAAGGAGCATTTATCTATGGTATCACGTCATGGCATGACAATGACGAAGGAAAAGAAAAAGGGGCCAATACAATGTATAGAATAAACATTGAAGATATGAACATTGTTCATTTAGGCGACCTCGGACAAGATCTAACTGACGAACAATTAGATAAACTAAATAATGTAGATATTTTATTAATTCCAATTGGCGGAACATATACTATTGACGCAAAAAGGGCCAACGCCATTATTACAATAATTGAACCAAGAATTGTTATTCCAATGCACTACCAAATCCCTGGATTAAAATTAAAAGATGGCAAAAAATTAGACTCATTGGAAGAATTTTTAAAAGTTTCTGGTTTAACCCCAGAAACCGTAGATAAATTAAAAATTAGCAAGAAAGATTTACCGGCAGAAGAAACAAAATTAATTGTAATTAAGCCATAAAATTTACCATGGCACCAAAAGGCAAAAAGGATCAATCTGAAGAAGTTAAAAGATTTGTATCAATCAACGAATACAATCCAGAAAGCACTAAAAAGCTTCAGCTAGTGTGGACTATAGTTGCTTTTTTTACTGTTGTACTAGTAATCTTTTGGTTTTGGAGCATTAAACAAGGACTTGATAGTAAAATTAAGGAACAACGAAATGAATTAAACATTGCTGAAGAATTAGGTGATGCAATTAATGAAGTAAAAGATAACTTTGGTAATATAAAGGAAACATTTAAACAAACTACCGATAAAATTGAAGAACAAGTAGAAGCCAATACGATTAAAGATAATGTCTTAAGTCAGATTCAAAATAATATCGACAAACTTGCTTGGTCAGAATATTCATCTGAAATAAATAACATTACCTTAAAGCATCCAAATATTTGGACAACAGAAGAGACCAGCGACTATTTAACTATTTCTAATTATTTGACTAGTTCGAGCACCACTTCTACCATCGCTAGTATAAGAACAATAAAACATGATAATCCGGAAAAACTAGAACTAATGAATTGGGCTATTGTTAATAAAACAAGTATTGTAGGCGAGTGGGCAGAAATTTCAAACTGGATAGATACAATAGACTCAAGAGCTATTGTTGTCTATCAAAATACTAACAGCTTAAGTTCAGAAAAAATTATTTTATTTGCGACTGAAGATAAAATTTACGACATTGAATGGTTTATAGCGGAAGGAAAAGACACCGATGAATTAGTTAAAGAAATGATAAAAATGTTACAGTCAATAACTATCTCATAAAACAATTAATAAAATATAATGGCCAGAAAAGTTAAAAAATGGAATAACAAGCAAACAACCATACCAACCGTTAGCGCTAAAAATATTTCTGATATAACTATCTCAGATGAAGCAAGAGGAAGTTATCTAGATTACGCGATGAGCGTAATTGTTGCTCGTGCCCTGCCGGATGTCAGAGACGGTTTAAAACCAGTTCATCGTCGTGTATTATATGCAATGTGGAGCATTGGACTAAGAGCCAATGCTAAGTTTAGAAAGTCAGCTAATGTTGTTGGTGAAGTAATGGCCAAGTATCATCCTCATGGTGATGCGGCAATTTATGACACCATGGTTCGAATGGCTCAAGATTTTTCTCTCAGATACCCACTGGTTAATGGTCAAGGAAATTTTGGTTGCTTTACGGGGGACACAAAAGTAAAATTAACCGATGGACGTGACTTATCATTTCTAGAACTAATAAAAGAACACAAGCAAGGTAAAAGAAATTTTACTTTTACTATTAATAAACAAAAAGATGTAGAAATTGCTGAAATAAAAAACCCAAGACTAACAAGAAAGCAAGCAAAAATTATGAAGATAGTTTTGGACAATGGAGAAGAAATAAAGTGCACCTTGAATCACAAATTTATGACTAGAAATGGCACTTATAAAGAAGCTCAGGAGTTAAAGCCAAACGATTCATTAATGCCTCTTTATCTCAGACAATCAACCAAGGAAGATAGCAATAATGTGGTTGACTATAATATGGTTCTACAACCAAAAACAAAGTTGTGGGAGTTTGCCCATATTCTTGCCGATCGTTGGAATTTAAAAAATAAAATATACGAAAGAAATGCTGGCCGTCTTAGACATCATGTTAATTTTGATAAATTCAATAACGACCCAATTAACATTCAAAGAATGGGCTGGAAAGAACATTGGCAAACTCATTATAATTTTACTTCCGATAAACATAAAAATGACGCCAACTATAGAAAAAAATTAGATGACGGGAGAAAAAGATTTTGGAGTAACCCAAAAAATAGAGAGGCGTATTCTGAAAGAATAAAACAAAGAAATCTTAATAACTGGAAGAAAGATGGTTATAGAAAGAAAATGATTCAGACTCTTAGTGATGTCAATAAAAAATATCTAAAAGAACACCCAGAAAGAATTGAAGAAATAAGAAAAACTGCTTCAAAAACATTTAAAAGAATGTGGCAAGATCCAGTATATAAAAAGATGTTTCATGAAAAAATTGTTGCCACCAATAAACTAAGGAAAACAAATCTAACTGGAAAAAGAAAATTCTTAACAATATGTGAATATCTTAAAAATAAGGATATTCCAATAAACAAGGCCAACTATGAAAAAATTAGAGGTGAAGAATTTAAAATATGCTTTACTGCATGGGATACGGGTATAAAAAAATACTACCGAAACAATAAAAAATTACTACTACAACAATTAACCAATAATCACAAAGTAACTGAAGTCAAATTTATAAACGAAGTTGCTGATGTTTATGATTTGACTATCGATAAGACTCACAACTTTTCTTTAGCGGCTGGAATATTCGTTCATAATTCAATGGACGGGGATCGAGCAGCGGCTATGAGATATACTGAAGCGAAATTAATGTCTATTGCTGAAGAACTACTTTTTGATATTGATAAAGATACAATTGATTTTGTACCTAACTACGACGGTGCCCATAAAGAGCCTCGGGTTTTACCAGCAAAATTACCAAATCTGCTTATCAATGGTACTGACGGTATTGCAGTTGGAATGGCCACTAAAATCGCCCCGCATAATATCGGTGAAATAATTGACGGTACTGTTCATTTAATTGATAATCCAGATTGTACCTTTGATGACTTGATGCAATTTGTAAAAGGACCAGATTTTCCAACTGGTGGAATTATTTATAACAAAAAAGACATTAAAACTGCCTATGCCACTGGCCGAGGTGGAATTGTTTGTCGAGCCAAAACAAACATTGAAGAAACCAAATCAGGTGCATTTCGAATTATTGTTGATGAAATGAATTATCAGGTTAATAAGGCCACTTTATTAGAAAAGATTGCTGAATTAGTTAAAACTAAAAAAATTGAAGGCATTAGAGATTTGCGTGACGAATCAAATAAAGACGGTGTCCGAGTAGTCATTGAATTAAAGAAAGATACTTATCCAAAAAAGATTTTAAACCAACTATTTAAGCACACTGCCCTCCAAACCAGCTTTCATTTTAATATGCTTGGTCTAATTGACGGCATTCAGCCTCGGGTTTTAAATTTAAAAAGTATCTTAGAAGAATATATTAAGCATCGACAAATAGTAATTACTCGTCGAACTCAATTTGAATTAAATAAAGCAAAAGATCGAGCTCACATCTTAGAAGGATTAGTATTAGCGCTTTCTAAAATCGACCAAATTATTAGCACCATCAAACAGTCAAAGGACAAGGATGTTGCTAAAATTAATTTAATGAAGAAATTCAAGTTAAGCGAACGACAAACTGTAGCAATTTTGGAAATGCGATTACAACAGTTAGCTAATCTAGAAAGAATTAAAATTGAAACTGAATTGAAAGAAAAGAAAAAATTAATTAAGGAATTAGAAGCTATCCTAAAATCTAAAGATCGAATTAAAAATATTATTAAAGATGAATTGGCAGAATTACGAGAGAAGTATGCTGGAGAAAGACGAACCAGAGTTATTGCCAGCGGAGTAGACGGATTTAGTATGGAGGACCTGGTACCAAACGAGGAAGTAATTGTAGTAGCCACTAAAGACGGGTACATCAAACGACTACCAACTGATACATTTAAGCAACAAAAAAGAGGTGGTAAGGGTGTAATTGGTTTAACCACTAAAGAAGAAGATACCATTGAACATATATTTTTAACCAACACTCATGCCGATATTATGTTCTTTACTACTCGCGGAAGAGTATTTCAATTAAAGTGTTATGATGTTCCTCAAAGTTCAAGAACTGCTAAAGGTCAAGCACTAGTTAACTTCTTACAACTCGCTCCTAACGAAAAAGTATCTTCAATTTTACCAATTATTGAAGGCGAGAATAATAAATATTTAGTAATGGTCACTACTGGCGGTGTAATCAAGAAAACTGCCATCGAAGATTTTGATAAAGTAAGACGATCTGGTTTAATCGCCATCAAACTTAAAGAAGGAGACGAACTACAATGGGTCAGACCATCTGCTGGTAAAGAAAATATTATTTTAGTTACTACTGGTGGCCAAGCAATTAGATTCAAAGAGGGCGATATTAGATCAATGGGTCGAGCGGCATGTGGTGTTCGAGGAATTAAGATTAAAAATGATGACCAAATTGTTGGCATGGGTATTTTTGATCCCAAAGATGACAAAACTGTAAACATCTTAACTATTATGGAAAATGGTTATGGTAAACGAACCAAATTAAACTCATATAAAGTTCAGGGACGAGGTGGCAGTGGGATTAAAACCGCTAAAATTACTGAGAAGACTGGAAAAATTGTTAGCGCTGATATCGTTTATGATGAAACCAGCGATGTGGTAGTAATTTCTCAAAAAGGACAAGTAATTCGACTAGGAATTAAGCAAGTAAATATGTTAGGACGTGATACTCAAGGCGTTCGCGTAATGAGATTTAAGGAAGAAAAAGATAAAGTATCTAGCGTTACTCTAGTAAACGAAAGCATAGAAGAAGAACCAGAAAAAGCAACTTCTCTAAAAAAATAGTTATATAAGTACAAAACAATGATTACTTATGGCCTACTAGTATTAGGGTTTATCTTTTTAATTAAAGGAGCCGATCTTTTAGTTGATGGAACTTCTTCTATAGCTAGAAGATTTGGAATTTCGAATTTAGTCATTGGACTAACCATTGTCGCCTTTGGTACTTCTGCTCCTGAATTGATATTAAATGTTATCGCCGGCCAAAGAGGAGCTAGCGATATGGCATTGGGAAATATTATCGGTAGTAATATATCAAATATTCTATTTATCGGTGGAATAGCTTCAATGATTTATTCTATCAAGATAAAAGGTGGCACCACTTGGAAAGAAATTCCACTAAGCTTGTTAGCATTAGTAGTTTTATTAATTGTCGGCAATGATCAATTAATCAATAGTAGAGCGATTCCAGTTATTAGTCGTCTTGATGGTATGATTTTGCTCGTTTTCTTTTTGGTTTTTTTATATTATACCTTTGGAATAGCCAAAGTACGCGGAGTAGATGATGACAATATTAAATATAAAAAATTAAACCCATGGCTATCACTCGGCTATATATTATTAGGAATGATTGGTCTAGCACTTGGTGGTCAATGGGTCATCGATAGTGCCACTACAATCGCCAAAGATTTTGGTCTCAGTGAAGCACTTATTGGAATGACTATCTTAGCATTTGGCACCACCCTACCAGAATTAGCCACCTCAGTAATCGCCGCATTAAAAAAGAATGCCGACCTCGCTATTGGAAATATTATCGGGTCAAACATCTTTAATATCTTTTTTATATTAGGTGTCTCTTCAATTATTAAGCCAATTAATTTCAATATTAAAATGAATATCAATATCTTAATTGGTATTTTAGCCACTATGATACTATATTATTTTGTTTTTACTGGTAAAAAAAGTCGAACAATTGAACGATATGAAGGGATTGGATTGTTTTGTGCTTATTTAGTTTATATAGTTTTCTTGGTTTGGCGAGGATAAAATAAGAATACAGAAGAAAAAATATAGAATTAAGAACTCACAAATACTTGTCATTGCGAGCGACTGTAGGAAGCGTGGCAATCTCGGCAACTTTGTCATTCTCACCACTGTCATTGCGAGGGACGAAGCAATCTCTTAATATGTTAACGAGATCGCCGCAGTCGCTCAACCGCTCCTTCGCGATGACAACTTCGGGCAATTTCAGCACAGTGTCATTGCGAGAGAGTCCGCAGACGACTGTGGCAATCTCGTCGTCAGTCGCTGTCATCCCGTTTTAACCAACTCACAATGTCATCCTGAACTTGTTTCAGGATCTTTTTTTATACAAAAAAATCCCCCCGTTCAGCATTACGCTTACTAGGGGGGGGGGTGATAAATTCAGTTGGATCCCGCACTACTACCACAGTAGTGCGGGGGTTGTGAAGCCGATTATGTTAATCAGCTTCGACGAACTAAATGGAAGATTTGCCCTTGACGGTTGTCAGACGCTCAATCAGCTTCTCGATGCCACCGAAATACGTGATCACCCCAAGCCAATCTTTCCCTTCACCAATAGAGGTTTCAACTCTATCTGGTCTCGTCCAACTCTTTACCATCTGGGGAGCTCCAGTTGTTCGAGGGAATTGCGTAGCATCAAGCAAAAATCCAATCATGTCCCTGTGAGAGTTCGAGTCTGACAGAATCAGACAAGGTACCCTGACGACAGCAGCCTTAAGCGCCACCACAAGTCCGGCTGGGATCATGTCGTTCGGTGAATAATGCTCCTTCACCGAGTAGCAATCAGGGTCTCCCATCGGTATGTTGACATCCGTCAGGATTAGATCTGGTCCCTGATTTTCAATCGCCATCTGCTTGAAAAGTCTTTCAATAACCTCCATTGCAGTAGTGAAGAAAACCAGCTCATGATCTACTCCCAGCTGCATCTTAGCGGACTCGATGCTGGCTTTCTCGTCTTCGATTACAAAAATCTTCATCTTTCAATCTCCCTTGTAATGTACTTTTCCGCTGAACCCGCGGATGGGGTGCAACCATTTCGTTTTTGATTACAACACTATTATACTATCTTGTCAATATAATGTCATATATGTCGTCGCATACTTGCAATACAGTTATATTATGTTATAATTTAGACAAGTCTATGTTGACGAAACTTTCGTCATAATCACTAAAAACAGCCAAAAATCAATTAAACCCATGAAAAACAAAAAATTAACTAGTATATTACTAGATCTAGGACTTACTGAAAATGAGGCAAATGTGTATTTAGCCGCTATTTCTACCGGTCCGGCCACTGTAATGAAGATTTCACAAGTAGCAGAAATGAAAAGAACCACCGTTTATTCAATAATTGAAGTATTAAAACAGAAAGGATTAATGCTTATTGAAATAAAAGGGTGGAAAAAGTTATATGTAGCTGAAAGTCCGGAAAAGCTAAAATCGGTATTAAATGCTAAAAAACAAAGATTGCAAGACAATATGCCAGAATTTTTGGCATTATATAATCTAAAGGGAAACGAGAGCCTCATTAAATACTATGAAGGTATCAAAGCAATTGAAACTGTTTATGAAAACCTGCTTAAAGAACTAAAATCTAAAGACTACTACTATGTTCTAAGCAATACTAAGGCGTGGATAGGATTGGATCCAGACTTTTTTGAAAACTTTATGAAAAAAAGAAGTAGGTTGAATTTAGACTTAAGATTGTTATTACAACAACTAGAAATAGTTGAAGAATATAGAAACCAAGCTGGTGGCAATATAAAATTTTTACCAAAAAAAACCGGAATTACTTCCAGCTTGACCATTGTGCCTAATAAAATAATTATTCATCAATTAACTCCACCAGTGATGGCGATTGTTATCGAAAGTCCCAGCATAATCGAAATGAATAAGAAAATGTTTGAGATAATGTGGGAAGCGGTGAGATAAATCATAAAAAATAATACCACCCAGTGCGTTTGCAACTGGGTGGGTTGAGTTGTGTAAGCCAACTAGATGTTCTAGTCGGATTGAGAAGTGAGCCGGCTAAGCCAGTCATTGACTAGCTTCAGATGCTCTCGAGCACGATCCGTCGGCTTTGGGCCGGCAAGTGACCTCTCCAAATAACGCTTGGCCATCAAGAGTATCCCGGGAACTTCCGACGGAGTCTGATACGAAATCAGCGCCCATCGATAGGCAGCCACTCCAGCTTCTCGATGGGGGAAATAATGAAATTCTACATCTCTCCCCTCACCACATGCCACTCCCGTGTCTTCGGTCTCCACTATTTGAGGAGTTGGCATTCCGGAGATTTTTGCTCCCAACGCCAAACAAAAGTACTGTAACGAGTTGATATAATCACCGGCTTGAGACAGCTTGACTCCCTGCCTGTAGAAATTCACTGAAGTCGGAACCGCCCCGGGCTGACAACTCGTGAGTTGGACTCCATTATCATAGATTGGTAACGAAACACCCTTGGTTTTGACACAACCACTCAAAACAGCCATCACAAAACCCAGAACCCCAAACACTCTCACTGTCTTCATTACTCTCTTCTCCTTTATTGACCCTGATTTAGTATCAAGTCACCATGACCTGACAATCCCTAAACCAACACACTATTCTACCATAATACCATATTCTTGTCAATGTTTATTAAAATAAGCATTAAATTTGGTCAAAAATAAAACGGGTCGGAACTGATGTCCTTCCCGTTTGAAGATCGCATATAATCCCTACCGATCGCACGAAGCGACAAGCACACCACCAGAAGCGACAGACCCCAACACACAAAAAGAGACAAGAGCCTGTAGTCCAGATAAGTATCCGGCTGACGCACACAACAGAGAAATCACAAGCGACACCACCAAGGCCAGTATCATTCTGCAAATCACAATCTTAACGACCGTCTCAAATGAGCGATATGTTCCGCTCATTTTTCCGAAAATACACTGCCCAATAAAACCCCTTGAGTTCGCCATCATCTTTCCTCCTTATTGCCATAATGGTTAATTAATTTTATATCATACACGAGGGCACTCGGTCAAGATTCATCAACTATCTGCCAACCCTTCTTTTTTATCTTCCACTGATTAAACCCAAGATAGATCACGATAACGACTAAAAATATAATGACGGCAATGAGGTAGCGATTAGTTTGATTACTATAAGATCCTGAATCAAGTTCAGGATGACAAGGCGGATTAGAACAACCATCCTCTTGTTCACCCAAAACTTCGCCACCAACAATATCACTCTGATACCGTGGCAAAAGTCTGTAGCCACTCTTCGTTTATGAAACTATTCCAATAACTGTTAACTTACTTCCTTCACTAATATTTTTTACATCAATATTAGTGGATTTTTTTATATAAACTTTTATTTCTTCATTTCCATCATCTAAATAAATACTATTACCATTCTTTTCAATCACTTCGCCGCTAACCTTTACCAAATGCCCTTCAGTATCTTCGCCAATTTCACCAATCTCTATCTCCTCAGGGATTGGTAATTCACCACCCTTAACAATCATTTCAATGTCATCCGTTCCTTTAATTTTAATTCTAGTTTCACCACCTGCCTCACTAATCTCACCACTCACTCTGATTAAATCACCAACAGATAAGTCCGGAAAATCTTTGCTGTAACAATAAATCTGAACTCCCGACCCGGCTAAATAAAAAATCTGAGTGCCTAATAACCCCGGCTCCACTGAAACGACTCCCTCTACCGTTACTTGTGATCCAATTTCTAAACTTCTCACCTCGGCCAAGGGAATATTGATATTAGAAATCAAATTTGGATTGGAGGTAACACCAATTATATTAGCCATGCTCGGGGTGACACTATCTGTCCACTGCCAGCCATAATTAAAATCATAAGAATAAGAAAGACCACCCCCCGCATTAGAATAATCCACGCTATCTACTAATACACCGCTACCATTAATCAATCTTACACTGTCACTGTCATTATTTAAGGCGATACCAGTTACCGATCTTGAAAACACCACATATTCACCCGGATAAATTGTTGCGCCTTCAATTTTAAATGGCTTACTGCCACCATCTATGTCATCTAAGATCCAGTTATTTAAATTTACTGGACTCGAACCAATATTAGCAATCTCTATCCATTCTCCATTTGTTTCCTCAGTAGTTGGATTAGGTAAAAACTCAGATATTATTATTTGTATATCTTCAATATTATTAACTATCACTCCGCCAACAACTACCGTAGAAGTAGCCGTTGCGCTTAAGCCTTCACTGTCTGTAATCATCAAAACAGTTTCATAATTTCCCATGTCTATATATGTGTGTTCTAAAAAAGATTCAGTACTAGTTGTCCCATCGCCCAAATCCCATAAATAATTTAATTCAATATCTTCCATATCATATGAATCACTAGCATCCAAGGTTAAATTCTCACCTACCTCCAAATAATCTTTATCTATAATAATTTTAGCTACCGGCGCCTGATTAGCCTGAGTAATTATATTTTTAATTCCCTCAGTTGGTGTTTCGCTCCACTGCCAAGAAATATTATCGTAACTATACGAATAATTTTCTAATACATCTACATCATAACCAACCTGACTAATCAAAAGACCGTCACCTTGATATAATCTAACCACTTCTTGTCCAAAATTATTTAAAGCAATACCAGTATCTTCTCTTTTGAATACTAAATACTCACCGGAATTGATTTCACCACTTAAAATATATTTTTTATTACTATCATCGGTTAACCACCAACCAGTTAAATCAATTTTACTGTCACCAAAATTATAAACTTCAATAAATTCATCTCGGCTATCATCACCAATTGGATTTGGTAACAATTCTGTAATTAAAATTTCTGGGAGATCATAATCAATCTGCCAAAAAGAATTACTAACCCCCATTGTTTCTTTTTTTGTCACTGAAAAATCTTCTAGGTCATTATCAGTATCGAAGCCATCTGTATTTCTAGAAAGAGAACCATTACCAACGGCCGTTGGAGCATTGTCCCAAATATTATTATCATTCCAATTGCCATAAGCCACTATATCAATTACCCGATCTGATGAATCGATCAGTCTTATCTGATCACCAATATTATTAAGCCGGCCATTAAACTCACCAACTACTAAAAATCCGTGAGCCATAATCACCCCTGAAATATCAGTAACCCGACCAGACCCATCTTCTAGTTTCCAATCAAGAAGATTAATTGAACGACCAGTATTATTATAAAGTTCTAACCATTCATCCTGATCATTTTGAGGATCAATCATTAATTCATTAATTACCACCGCTGACGGATCATAACGAGGGCGACTATTATTCTGATTAGTGTTTGCCGGGGGAGTATCGCTATTACTATTTGTATCGTTATTTTGACTACCATTTGTAGAATCACTATTTTGCTGTCCTGGAGTTCCACTATTTTGATGCTCTTTCCAATTATTACTTGAATAATCATCTAAATTTAGATCAATTCGCTCAAGAGAATAGTCTCCTGCAGATATATAAGTGAAAGACTCTACTACTGAAGATGGGTCAGAAGAAGTCCTTAATTCTATTGATTCCCCATTCTCATTTAAAGTACTCCAAGAACTATCTATTATAGTTCCACTAAAACTTGGCCAATTTGAGGCAAAATTCTCAGCAACATCAGCAATAATAGCATATTCGTGAGGTTCAATTATTATATCTACCCCCTGATATAGGGATAATCCGTGATTTGTGTCGTTTTCGAAGAATTTCCAGCCTGTTATGTCCACCGGATCACTTCCACGATTATATACTTCAATCCATTCATTATTTGAGCTCTCATAAGCCCCAATTTCACTGATTATAATGTCATTATCTCCGGCATTGGCTAAATTTAGACATAAAAAAGTACCACTTAAAACCATAAGTGCAACTAAAAACACCTTCATAGGCTCATTTTATGAGTAATATATTGCCTAATTATATCAAATCTAGCTATTTTTTACACTTGACAATACACTAGATATGTTATATAATAGCGATATTGTACGTTACAACCTAGAATGCTTTATTAGCGTTTTTATATTTTCCGTACGGGAAAGTAAGACAAGAGTGGCAATGTCGCCACGAAAGAAACCAGAGAAGGAGAGAACAAGATGAGCAACGAGACAATGAAGAAGCTGGCGATCGGCGTCTGGGCAGTCAACGGAGGGATTGGGTTTTTGATGTATTGGACGATCCTACCGATGTTCTTCCTATTCATGGCGACAGCTGAGATCTACGCACAGGCGATCGACAAGATTATCGACGAGGTTGCCATTGAGGCGGCTGCCACCATCGAGATCGACCACGACATCGGCAATCGCAGGGATCATTCCGTCTTAGGTCTGAGCATCGGAACGCTCTTCCGGGAAGACGGAAAGAGTGAGATCAACTGGCTCGATGAGCGCGACGAACAAAGCGACGACATCGAATTCATCCGGCAAAACTGCCGGATGACCATCGAGGGAAAGGTGGCCGAAACGGATCGAATTGACGGCCAAGTCTTCATACTCGTCAACGAAGCCACCAGTGTCAGATTGTACCTATACACCCACGCACTGGATGGACGCTCGTTCTTTCCGATCCAGAAAATCGAGGACCACCAAGTCAGTAACAAGTATCTTCCTGGGATCTACGCCACGCAGTGGGATCTGGTCAAAACCAGCTTCCTTTGCTACAACTCCGAGACCCAACGCTTCATACTGGCAAGCGGAGAGTCCTGCCAGCCTGCCAAGGTCACACGCCTCGGCGAGAGAAGCGACTACTATGTCGTCTGGTCGGACGGTATCATGACTGATATCATCCTTATCAACCGAGGAGTAGTTTGTCCGTTACTGCTGCACGAAAAGGTCGGTAACATCGACTTCTACGTGTGCAGTGATCCGGACAAAGCCAAAAAAGTCGGCGACAAGGTCATCCATGATGGGGAGATTCGAGTCATCGCCATCGAAGACCAATGCTCCGGGATCGAAAGCTCGAGGGATATGATCTACGACAACGGAGCGTGGTACTTGCAAAGTGCCCAGCTAACCCACATCAACGACCAGATCGAACTGGTGTCCATCTGGACTGTTGATGAGGACGGACAAAACGGGACAATCGCAGAGCGTTTCGTGTTTACCGGTCGGGGTGATGGATTCCTTCGCACCGAGCGGCAAGAGTTGCCGACCATGCGCTGCTTGAGCAAGTGGGCGTATCTGGCCACTGACGACAGTGCAGTGGTCGGGATCTACACGCATGCGTTGGGACATTTGCAGTCCCACTTCCATACCGTCGTCGACGAACAAGTCGTCGAAGGTTATGATGGAATCACCTGTGATAACAAACGGGTAACCATCAAGCTGGAGAGTGGCAAAATTGTCACCTTCGATCGAAAGACTATGAAGTGGTCGAAGTCCAAACTGCCACCAAGCACCAACTAGCAGACGCGAAAAGCGTCATCTGCCCCCGGGTTCCAACTGGAGCCCGGGGGATCGTTTTTTTTATTACACTGGAAATATATTGGAATCTAATATATAATAATCTCTATTAAAGTTTTATTTTATACCTATGTGCGCCCGAGTGATGCCTGCCTGCCGGTAGGCAGGGTAGACAGGAAATTGGTATACACAAACCTTTTATATATAAAGTGCCCGAGTGGTGAAATTGGTATACACGCTTGCCTTAGGAGCAAGTGGGGCAACCCATGAGAGTTCGAGTCTCTCCTCGGGCACTTTGTATATAAGATAATAGGAACAAATGGGTGTTATAACCGAGTCCTTGCCCCGTAGTTAACCTGAAGGGCTATACTACTGGAGTCTCCTCGGGCACATATAAATATAAAATAACATTAATTTTAGCAATTTTAGCGACTTTTTCTGAAATTATACCCGCATCCTTGACAGCATCACAAAAAAACTATATAATTAACGAGAAATAAGGACCTTATCCACAGTTTACAAAGGTATAAAACATAGACAAAAACAATAAAATCATTTAAAATACTTCTTGTATTAAAAACCATATGATACTAGAGAGACAAATTAGTAACAACACCCCAAGCTGATGTAAATGTTTTTATTGTTTGACTGACGGCCGCTTGGAAGAAGCGGTTTTTTAGTTCCTAGGGCTACGACTAATAAAAGATTTGTTATTCGCACCTTGGAAGCTAAGGTATAAAAGCATTCAAGTTGAACTTTGACAATTCAAACACAGGTATAAAGCAATTTTAAAGAGTAAAAAAACTCAAGAATTATTTTATTTGTAATTTAATTCTTGTAATTAAACATATTAAGGATAAATGGCGGATGCCTAGACATCAAAAGACGACGAAGGACGTAGCAGCCTGCGAAAAGTCTCGGTGAGGTGGCAAGCAACCTTTGACCCGGGAATGTCCGAATGGGGAAACCCACTTGAAGTAATGTTCAAGTATCCATGTCTAAATACATAGGGCATGTGAAGTGAACCCAGCGAAGTGAAACATCTCAGTAGCTGGAGGAAAAGAAAAAAGTTTTGTCTGTAAAATCATGGCCCCCCTTTAAGGGCAATGATTTTACAGATAGTATTCCGTTAGTAGTGGCGAACGAAAGCGGAGCAGTCCAAACCAATTCAGTGTTTTATTTACAAAGATTCTTTCTTTTAGAATTAATCTGCGTAGGTGATTAAAGGTGTATGCCGTTGCTGATATGGTGTTGAAGATAATTACGTTTGTCTGCATACGAGGACAAGGTAGTATATATAGCTTCCCTAGTAGAACAGTCTGGAAAGGCTGACCAAAGAAGGTGAAAGTCCTGTACACAAAAGGGGTTGTATAATTGCGGTTTTTATCTAGAGTACCATGGAACTCGTGAAATTCCGTGGGAAGCAGCCGTGACTATGCGGTAAGACTAAATACTTTTGGTGATCGATAGTGAACTAGTACCGTGAGGGAAAGGTGAAAAGTAGGCCGGTAAGGCCGATGAAATAGTATTTGAAACCATTTATCTACAAAGAGTTGAAGCCCAAGTGCTTACTTCGGTAAGATTACTGGGTGACAGCGTTCCTATTGAAGAATGAGCCAACGAGTTTATCTACGTTGTTTGTTTAACCTCTAAAGAGGGAAGGCACAGTGAAAGCGAGGCTTAACCGCCGACAGACGCCTAGCGTCATTCACAGCGTGGATAAGACCCGAAACCGGGTGAGCTAACCATGACCAGGGTGAACTCTGTGTAACAACAGAGGGAAGCCCGAACCCACTCGCCGTGCAACACGAGGGGATGAGTTGTGGTTAGGGGTGAAATGCTAATCGAACTCGGTAATAGCTGGTTCTCCTCGAAATAGCTTTAGGGCTAGCTTTGGAATTAGACTCAGGGGTAGAGCACTGAATGAGAACAGGTGCGCAAGCTTACTGTTTTCAATCAAACTCCGAATACTGAGTATCCGTATTCCAAAAGTCAGACTATGGGGGCTAAGCTCCATCAGTCAAAAGGGAAACAGCCCAGACCGCCATCTAAGGTCCCTAAGTTCATATTAAGTGTGAAAGGTGGTGTCGATTCTTAAACAACCAGGAAGTTGGCTTAGAAGCAGCCATCTTTTAAAGATAGCGTAACAGCTCACTGGTCAAGAGTCTTCGCGCCGAAAATGTATCGGGGCTAAATATGACACCGAAGATGCGGCTTCTCAGCTTTTAGCTGAGAGGGGTAGAGGAGTGTTCTAATTGGGTTGAAGTCGTACTCGCGAGAGACGGTGGACTGATTAGAAGTAAGAATGTTGGCATGAGTAACAAAAATCAGGGTGAGAATCCCTGACACCGCAAACCTAAGGTTTCCTGGGCAACGTGAATCGACCCAGGGTTAGTCGGGCCTAAGGCGAGGCCGAAAGGCGTAGTCGATGGACGAGCTGGTTAATATTCCAGCACTACCTTAATTTTCCGATGGGGGGACGCATTAACATACGCTAAGCGTTATCATGGTTTATGACGTTGTTGATTCTAAGCGTGGTAAGTAGGCAAATCCGCTTACCATTAAGCGCTGAAGTTGACAGAAGAGAAAGCTTACGCAGACTCAATTTAGCCGGAGTTAGTGCCAAGAAAAACCTCTAGGGCTAAGATTAAGGTATCCGTACTAAAACCGACACAGGTAGGTGAGGCGAGTAGCCTCAGGTGTACGAGAGAAACCTTTGTTAAGGAACTCGGCAAAACAGCGACCGTAACTTCGGGATAAGGTCTCCCCACTTCGGTGGGGCGCAGCTAAAGATGTCAAGCGACTGTTTACCAAAAACACAGGTCTCTGCTAAACCGCAAGGTGATGTATAGGGGCTGATGCCTGGCCAGTGTCCGAAGGTTAAAGGGAGGGGTGCAAGCTCCGATCTGAAGCCCGGATGAACGCCGGCCGTAACTATAAAACGGGCCATTGTAGTTACGTTAATAAATCTAGCTATATGCGGGAAAACCCCGTCAGAAGTTAAAAGTACTAGGCTAATATATATAGTCAGTAAAAATCTTTTAATTAGTTCTCGAAAGTTTCGGGACACGGGACGATCCGCAGGAAAGACTCTAAAATATATGGAAAAATATTTGAACAGAGTCAACCCAGATATTGGTCATTATCTATCTGGCTTTACAGATGGAGAAGGAAGCTTTAATGTTTCCATTAGAAAAAGAGATGATCACACAATGGGTTGGCAAGTTGTTCTAAGTTTTAGTGTTTCGCAAAAAGAAAGTTATATACTTTCTCAATTTAAGAAAGTATTAGGATGTGGCAAATTGAGACAAAGAAGTAGAGATGGATTATTTATTTACGAAGTAAACAATCCAACATCAATTAAAGAAAGTGTAATTCCTTTTTTTAAAAAATTCAGACTTCTATCTCAAACAAAAAAACGAAACTTTTCGATTTTTTGCCAAATCGCTGATCTAGTGTTTAAAAAACAACACTTAAATCAAGATGGCTTTCAAAAAATACTAACTCTTAGAGAAAAACTAAACTGTGGTAAGGGCAGAAAAAGAAAATACGATATGAATAATATTGTCCTACCAAATAAAGAGAATCCTCAGAGACTACACGCTAGGCCACGCGCCTTCCGAAAGGAGCGCAGCAGGATGATATAGTCCGATCTCTATGGTGACATAGAGCCCAAAGTGGGAAACTTAACTAAGTTAAGTTAACATTAATGAACGGTCCTAAGGTAGCGAAATTCCTTGTCGGCTAATTACCGACCCGCACGAATGGCATAACGACTTGACAACTGTCTTAACAAGGTACTCGGTGAAATTGCAATTGTCGTGAAGATGCGACATACCCGTGGTTAGACGAAAAGACCCCGTGAAGCTTTACTACAACTTGGTATTGGGTTGTGATCTAATCTGTTTAGAATAGGTGGGAGCCTTCGGGCGCCAGTGAAATACCACCCTTATTATATTATAATCCTAACTTACTCCCATGAATCTGGGAGAAGGACAGTATCTGGTGGGTAGTTTAACTGGGGCGGTTGCCTTAACAATAAAATTCCGTTAATTTTATGGGGCATTATTATAGCAATATAATTATTATCCGTCGCAGCGAGCAATTGATATAATAAATATCAATAAACAAAATAAAATATCTAACTTATTTGCTGGAACCTCCGAGTATATCTAGTTACCAAAGTGTGAAAATACTAGATTGCGGACAATCAGCAGGGAAATCTTAAGAAAGATTAAGATGCCCTCAACGACTAGACGTTAGACTCCACTACTTTTTTATCCAAAAAGTAAGGGATGATGATATAGTCTGAACTTTTACAGCGATGTAAAGACCTCATTTTTTTACAAAGGAAAATGAGGACCTATAATACAAATTAGGTTAACAAATTTGCCAAAAATGTAACGGAGGCGTTTACAAAGGTTGGCTAGTTCCGGATGGAAATCGGAATGATAGTGTAAAGGCACAAGCCAGCTTTACTGCAAGACCTACAAGTCGAGCAGTTGCGAAAGCAGAACTTAGTGATCCGACCGTGCGATATAGGACGGCGGAAGCTCATCGGATAAAAGTTACTCCGGGGATAACAGGCTGGTCTCCCCCAAGAGTCCACATCGACGGGGAGGTTCGGCACCTCGATGTCGGCTCGTCCTATCCTGGGGCTGAAGAAGGTCCCAAGGGTTTGGCTGTTCGCCAATTAAAAGGGCACGCGAGCTGGGTTCAGAACGTCGTGAGACAGTTCGGTCTCCTATCTACCATGGGCGCTAAAATTTGAGAGGGCCGTTCTCTAGTACGAGAGGACCGAGAACGACAAACCTCTGGTGCACCAGCTGTCCTGCCTAGGGCATAGCTGGGTAGCTAAGTTTGGTTTGGATAAGCGCTGAAAGCATATAAGCGCGAAGCCGTCCTCAAGATTAGATTTTTTTGATCACTTCTAGACGAGGAGTTTGATAGGCTTCAGGTGTAAGTGTAGCAATACATTCAGCCGAGAAGTACTAATGATCATTTGTTTAATTACAAGAATTATTTTATGAATTTAAAATAAATCTTTCTAACCATTTAAAATCGTTTGAAATGTTTTTATATTAAAACCTTTCAACGCTTTATACCTATAAAATTAAATATTCGAATTTAATTTTCTCGTGACTTTAGCGAAGGTGTTACACCTGTTCCCATCTCGAACACAGTAGTTAAGCCCTTCAGCGCCGATGGTACTATTCAATTGGGAGAGTAGGTCGTCGCGAGAATATTAAATTCGAATATTTTTTTACAAAAAAAGGGGACAGTCCCCTTTTTTTTGGTGGCAAAGCTAGGTATTACCCTTGTTAAAAAAAATCACCCTCAGCTCTTTAGCTGGGGGTGTGTTTTGCGTTCGCTCTTTTCGAGTATTAGATCGTTCCCAATTCTTGATCGGGGAAACGACCAATAATGTCCAGAATTCTATTGATGATTCGACGGGGCACCGGACTGGGCCAATAGCCACAAGATCTACCGGGCTTTTCTTCATCTTCTTCAGTCTCAATCGGAAATGATGAGACTTCACGAATTACCAAAGTGAAGTTCAAAGTCGGATTCGTTTGATCGTCGCCAGGACCTTTCAGATCTCTGAATGCGACAACAGATGATGGGCTGGGATAAACAGGATTAAAATGCGAATCACGCCAATGATCCACAATATCCTGACCATAAATACACTCTGAAGAATTGGCAAACTGAACCAACTTTGCATACCTGTCAGCTAGGACATCTGTCACTTTCCAAATCATCTCTTAATCCTCCTGTTTTTTACCCCATAGTTCCGTGAACGGATACTACTGGAGTGCCCGATACCATCAGGACTTTAGTTTTGAGTGTTGCACCGCAACTACTCACACGGAAACATTCCGTGAAAAAATGTTAACAAAAAAATGACCCATTGTCAATAATAAGTCATTTTTTATACCATTTAAATAATATTCTCAATCTCCGCACCAACCAATCTCGGTTGGCATTTTTTAATCTCAACTGGTGTTATTTTATACGATTTGATATCTTTACCACAAAAAGTAACTTCAGCAATCATACTTTTATCTACTCCGGGTTGCCACCTAGGATCTTGGTCAAAAATAAAGTTTCCAAGCGAGTAAAATATCAATCCTTTCTTATACTTTTCAATTTTCTGAGTTACATGAGGATGGTGACCAACCACCACGCTAGCACCGGCATCAATTACACTTCTAGCATACTCAATTTGTTTGTTACTCGGCTCTTTTTTATACTCTCTGCCCATATGGATTGCCACAATCACAACATCAACTTCTTTTTTCAACTTTTTAATATCATTTTTAACAAGATTTTTGAAAAACAATGTCGGCATCACTCCTGGCCGAAGATTATTAGATAAAAATCCACTGGGGATAATAGAGGTATAAGCTAAAAAGCCAAATTTGATTCCTCGACGACTAATAATTTCATGTCGTTCAATATCCAGCCCCTTCCATTCTAAGTTTTTAAAGCTCAAACCAACATTCTTGATTCTATATTTCTTCAGGGCCTTAAGTGTACTCTTAAGTGCATCTTCCTGATAATCCAATACATGGTTATTAGCCAAGGAAACTATATCTACTCCAGAATATTTTAATGATTTTATCGCTTCACTGGGGGCAGTAAAAGTAATTCGCTTATTTTTAGTCGGACTACCAACATTAGAGATTGGCGATTCTAAATTAATAAAAGTGATATCTGACTTTTTAAGAGTCTGATATACTTTTTCAAATGGATATTTATAACCATATTTTTTAATCTCTTTGGCTACCTTACGACCAAGCATCACATCACCAACTAAAGATATTGTTGTTTTCTTTTTCATAGATCTAATTATAACAGAATATTAGATTGACAGATAGTAATAATTAAGATAAAATAATATCAGATAAATAATATTGTTCTTTTTTTGTTCTGGCTCCCAACATGAAGTTGCTATAGAACTGCGCGCAATGCCGGCACAACTGCAAGGCTAGGATCCCGCGGCATGCTTTGGAAAGAAACGCGCGTCTATTACCGACAGAAACGAGGCCCATAATGGGCGTCGCCTACCTGAGGGAGCCAGAACTCCTTCTTCGACCCTCCACAAGTGGGGGTCTCTTTTAATTTACATTAATATTGACAACACACCCCAATAATGCTAACATCACACTGATATTTCAAGTATCAACCATCAACATGGAGGAAATTGTACAATGGAAATTCAACTGACTGCCGAGGGCGACAAACTTGTATATTCACCCGTCGGAAGCTTCTTAAAGCAAAGAAAAGACCTGCTAGTACCCCTGAATCTCGATGCTTGCCGTGTTATCGGCCACCACCACCTGAACAGCCAATGGCCCATCACCGCCACGCGAGCTAGTGGGGATACAATTGTGCTGTCCTGTGTAGAAACCTGCCTGAAGATAGCTATCAATGGACTCTATGAAACCTACCCACTGCTCGAAAATCTGTTCTCCAGACAGCCGTTCATGAGACCCACCAGAAGAGGAATGCCGGACGATGACTGGGTAGGGGTAGAGGCAACGAAAGACAAGGAAGTTGCCGGACAACCAGCCGAAAAATTCTACCTATCAAAAGGAGAAATGAGCTATCGTGTGACTCCTTTTGGTGGAATCACCAAAGACACCCACGTTTTTAGCGGCGTAGGCGGGACCAGCTGCATAGGCACAATCGATAATGTGCCAAACAGCAATGTGTACGCCACCAGAATGAAAATTGAGGCACCGACTGTCATCTTCTGCCCGACCCTTGGGATTAGGGCAACAACCTACAGCAGAACCTTTCGAACAATCGGAGACAAAGGCAACATAACAGTTGTCGACGGTCCACTCCCAATTCTCACCTGACCGTAGAGCAATACACGGTCATTGACTACTTAGCCCCCACTTGCGGGGGCTTTATTTTTTACCTAAAAAATGGTAATATTTTGATTATGAACAAAGAAAAACAACTAAAAGAACTAAACGAACAGTTCGCAGCGAAGATTAAATCTCCGCTTTTAAAAACCTGCCAGCAAATGGTGCCTGGTTCAGGGAGTGCTAATGCTGATATTATTTTTATCGGCGAAGCACCAGGAAAAAAAGAGGATGAAACTGGACTGCCCTTTGTGGGAGCGGCCGGAAAGTTTTTAGATCACATGCTTGAATCAATTGATTTAAAAAGAGAAGATGTTTACATTACCAATATTGTAAAATGTCGACCACCAGACAATCGTGATCCACTGCCAGAAGAAAAAGAAGAATTTTTACCATGGCTTGCGGCTCAAATCAAACTTATTAAACCAAAAATAATTGCCACCTTGGGTCGTCATTCACTTTCTGCTCTAATTCCTGATCAAAAAATATCTGAAGTACACGGAACCGTCATGCGAGTTGACGTTCCAGGAATTGGCAAGGTGTGTATTTATGCTCTTTATCACCCCGCAGCAGCGCTATACAACGGCGGAATGAGAGAAACCCTACTAAAAGACTTTAAAAAAATACCAAAGGTTATAAAAACAGTAGAAGAGTCATCCAAAAGATAAAAATTAACGAGATTATCTCTAAAAAACAACAAAACACCCGGCACGAAGGGTGTTTTGTTCAGAAATCTTTATCTCACTAAAAAGTATTTTAACACACTTTCTAAAAAAAGCAAATTTGCAATAAGGAATAATAAAAATATGCTATAATATAGTTGTAATTTATATTATATTTTATGGCAAAAATCATTTATGGAGTCTCGGGACAAGGTTTCGGTCACGCTACTCGCAGTAAAGAAATATTAAGTTATTTAGTGAGTAAGGGACATAAGGTTTTAATTTTTACCTACGGCCAAGCTCTGTTTTTTTTGGACCATGATTTTGATGTAGTAGAAATTCCAGGACTAGGGCTAAGCTACAAAGATAATAAACTTGCCTATTGGGATACACTTCATAAAACCACTAAACAATTATTTAAACAAACTAGAGGCTGGAAAAAAAACTTAAAAATATTTCGAGACTTCAATCCTGATTTAGTAATTACAGACTTTGAACCACTTGTTAGTACCTTATCAAAAATTCAAAGAACACCATTAATATCATTAGACAATCAGCATCAACTAACTAACACAAAAATTAAAATACCTCTAAAATATCAGAATGATTTATTAACCGATCGAATGGTTATTAAATCTTTAGTTTGGGGAGCAAAATATTATTTGATCACTAGTTTTTTTCAAACACCAATTAAAAGCAAAAATACATTTTTATTTCCACCACTTTTACGCAAAGAAATTTTAGAATTAAAACCTCAAAAACAAAATTTTATTTTAGTATATCAAAATTCAAATTTTAATAATATTATTAAACATCTAAAAAGTTTTGATAAAAAATTTATTGTCTATGGTGCCAATAAAAATGAAAAGGATAAAAATATTGAATATAAAGAATATTCTCACGAGGGATGGTTAAACGATTTATCAAACTGTCGAGCAATTATTGGTACTGCTGGATTAAGTCTAATCACCGAGGCACTTCATTTAGAAAAGCCCTATTTAGCTGTTCCTGTTAAAAAACAAGTAGAACAAGTAATTAATGCAATTTACTTAGAAAAAATGGGCTATGGAATGAAAAGTTATGGTTTTTCGAAGGGAATTTTAGATGATTTCTTCTCAAAACTAAACTATTATGATGAGCAACTGAAAAAATACATAAAATCAGATAATATAGAGATTTGCCGAAAGATTGATGAGATTGTAAGGGAATTTTCTTAGGATGGTGCTGGGTTTACAAAATGACAATAATTTGCTAAAATATTTGAGTTGAATTGATAAAAATACAATTTGCGGGTGTAGTACAGTGGCTAGTATACGTCCTTGCCAAGGATGAGACGGCAGTTCGATTCTGCTCACCCGCTCCATGAAGTATATCATCAAAGATGATAACTTCATGGTCGTGAAGTGACGGAGTCTACTTCATGATCGTGGAGTAAAATTAAGGAAGTGTATGTTTTATGTTTATGTGTTACAGAGCCTGAAGGATAAAAAACTTTATATTGGATACAGTGCTAATCTAAAAAAAAGAATTCAATATCATTATTCTGGCAATGTAAGAAGCACTAAAGGAAGAAGGCCATTAAAATTAATTTTTTATGAAGCATTTACAGGTAAAGAGGATGCGGAGAGACGAGAACGTTATTTTAAAACTAATTCAGGCAAAAAATCATTAAAATTAATTTTAAGAAAATCTTTTATTAAAATAGATCCTATTATATAACACAATATGCCCAGGTGGTGGAACTGGTATACACGCAAGACTTAAAATCTTGTGACTTCGGTCATGCGGGTTCGATTCCCGCCCTGGGCACAAATAACAAATTTAAAAAATAATAGGAATTATAAAATAATAAGTTATTATATAGTTAATTAGGGAATCGAACAGATTACGAGCGAGATATGAGGAGTGAGGGAACGAACGACGATTAATCGAGCGACAGAAATTACGACCCTGGGAGAAATTTCTGGTAATCATGGACAAGTGAAGACCTCGCCAGTTGGGCGGGGTCAAGCGCGATTAATTCCCGCCCTGGGCACAAATAACAACTACATTTAATATTGGCTTTTTAGCCGATTTTATTAAACCTAACCACTTGACTTTTTACCAAAAAAGAGTTATTATTTTTAGGTTGTTATTCCTGAATAAAACTAATATAAAGTAAATTAAACACTTCTTAATAATACTAAAGATATGACAGACAAAGAAAAAACTGAAAAAAAGAAAGATATAAAACAAGTAAATTGGCTTGAAACTCTT
>FLOH01000840.1_pt1 | contig 54995 bp, 47 predicted proteins | sample 756751 | NCBI WGS metagenome assembly FLOH01 (sample SAMEA4026879, study PRJEB14308) | marine metagenome | biome: coastal water; material: water | depth 74 m
CGATTACAATAAGGACAGCGATATTCTTTTGTATTCGGGTTGGCCTGTGTTAACGGATTTATTGGTTTTATAATATTTGAATTGTCCATTTTTTCGCTTTGATTTGTATAGAGTAAAATCAAATACTCTTTAAAATTTCCACGCCCTTTTCTTTACAAAATTTATTGATTTACTGCAAACAGGTACACTTGTTTCTATAATAACCGACGCATTCTGAACTTTTTCTTTTATCTTTTCAACCTTTTTTAAAAAAATTAAGACATCCTACATTATTGTCCAGTTTTTTTTCCTCTTGATTATAAGAATAAACTTTTTTTTCAATTTCTGAATTAATACAGTTCAAGAATGGGGACAATAAAGTTTTGGATCAACTTGGCCACTCAATTTTTGTTTATCGTCTAAGGGTTACAAGCGCCGCAAGGTTTATAATCATCCTGAATTGCTTCTTCTCTTGTGTTGAAAAATGCAGTACAATTTTTGCTTTTTGAAAATTTACAATTAGGATTGTGAAAAACATGTGAGCTTGTATTGCCATGCAACCTGGGAGTAGCATCAATAGGTTTATCAATTATATTTTCAACTGCTTCAGTTTCTGTTGCTTTAGTTTCTACCAATTTTTTTTCAATTTGCTTTGGTTCTGCTTTTTCAGGTTTGGTCTCTGTCGGTGCAGTTTTTAAAGGAATCGTTGGTAAGGGCGTATCTGTTTTAGTTCTATTATTACAGCAATCTTTCGCCACACTGCATTCTTGTGAATCGTTCTCTCGTTTAAAATAAATCGTCAGGCATCCACCTAATAGAAGAGTTAGCGGCATTATACCAGCCAGAAGGTTTAGAAAGGCTGAGAAAAATACTGAGAAACAAAATAAACCAAGAATAATTGCTATCAATCCGCCAATAACTTTTTTCATAAGTAAATTCCTTTAATTTGAGAATTCAAATAAACCTGTGAAGAGAGTTTAACTATTTTAATGTTGTATGTATTGTTATTTTAGGAATGTTGTCAAGGAATTTGGATTTAGGCGGTTGTCTATTTCTGTTTCAAGGTTGATAAAAATTTAAAAATTCAATTTTGGACTTTTCATGATATTGAAATTTCAATACCACATTGAAGTAGTCTGCAGGTATTCTAAAATTTAGTTTTTTCATTGAATTTTTTATTTTTATACAATAGGGTGACCCCTTAAAAAGATAAAAAAGGTTAAAGTAACATTAATCAACTCAGACATTGTAAATACTAATGGTAAGCTTTAAAACAACAGACACTATAAAAGTATCAGGACATAAAATAGCCTATCTTCGCAAGGGATCTGGAGAAGCGATGCTATTAATTCATGGGATTACAACCTATAGTTTTATATGGCGTAATCTTGTTGACTCTCTGAGTAATGTTTATGATGTTATCTGTGTTGATTTGGTGGGTTGCGGGGATTCTGATAAACCTTTAGATATCTATTGTTCTCTAAAACAACATTCAAAGCTTTTAAATGAATTTATAACAAAACTTGATATTAAAAAATTTCATTTTATCGGTCATGATGTGGGTGGAGGCATTGGACAGATCTTTGCAGTAAACTATCCTGATAAATTGTTCAGTTTGGTATTGATAAATTCTGTGGGGTATGATTTTTGGCCTGTTAAACCAATATTAGCTATGCGTATTCCAATAATCCGCCAACTGGCTATGGCAACATTAGATATGGGAATTTTTAAATTAATTGTTAATAGAGGCGTTTACAATAAAAAGCATGTTACTGAAAAATTAATGACTTACTTCTCAAAGCCGATGAAAACCCAAAAAGGTAGAAAGTCTTTTTTGCATTTTGCAAAATGTCTTAACAATAAGAATTTGATGGATATAGCAGAAGATTTAAAAAAAATAACACTGCCGATTCTTATTATTCGTGGTGATGGCGATATCTATCTGGATTCTTCAATTTGTAAAAAATTACATGATGAGATTCAAGGAAGTACTTTATTAAGGATTCCTACTGGCGGGCATTTCTTACAAGAAGATGAACCCGAAATGATCGTTCACCATATTAAAACTTTTTTAAGCGATAAAGTTAATGCCTGCTGATTTCCAGAAAAAATATAAAAAAATAGAATCTGTTAACAATTTTTTAAAAGATGAAATTGATATGCTGTCTGAAAGAGCCGAAGAAACTCTTTTGATTAGTTTGATTGCAGACACTATTAGATCAGTTGATGACAAAGAAAGATTGTTCGGAAATATTTTAGAGAGAATTTCCATTCTTAAAAATATTCAATATTGTGCCTGTTGCGAACTCAAAAAAAACAAAGCCATTCAAAAATATGTATATGCTGCATTTTCAGAAATAGATTATAATGGCAGTAAAATTATTCTAAAACCAAAAATCTTAAAAGATTTGCATGATGGGTATAGCTATATTACTAATGGTGTAAATCAGCAAAAAGATTTTGAAATCGATTTTAAAAGTTATGAATTTATTCCCTTTTCCGCACTTTTATATCCGTTTACAACCAAGTCAATACAACAAGGCATATTTGTTTTTATTGATGATGAAAGAGATGAAAATAAACTCAAATCCATGTCCATGCTGCTGCAAAATATCATCGATATTGTAGTAGAGAAATTGGATAAAATTGCCCTTCTTGAAGAGTTAAATAATTTAAACGCTGAATTAGATCATCGAGTAAAAATTCGTACTAAATCTTTGGTTGAAGCAAATAAAAAATTAAACAAAGAAATTAAAGAACGTAAGCAGGTTGTGGTTAGGCTTACCGAAAGCGAAAATCGTTATCGCATAATTTCGGAACTGACCTCAGATTTTTCTTTTGCCTATCGGGTTGAACCTGATGGTAAGATTGTTAATGAGTGGGTGACAGGTGCATTATTCAATTTGACCGGGTATTCGAAAAAAGAGTTGGAATCTCTCGGTGGGTGGGGCCATTTGATATGTCCCGAAGACATCCCTATTTTATTGGATCAAATGAAGGCACTGTTTTCCAACCAAAATAAAACAATTGAGTATCGTATTGTTACCAAGGACAAAAAGATCCATTGGATGCGGGACCATTCCCGTCCTTTGTGGGATACAGTCGAAAACCGGGTTATTCGCATCGAAGGAGCGGTTAAAGATATAACAGAGAGTAAACAAAGCAAAGAGGTGCTCAAAAAGAGTGAAAAACGTTACAGGACGTTATTTGAAAAAGCAGTTGATGCCATATTTGTTATTGAAAGAAAAAGTGGAAAATATTTAGATGCCAATGATGCTGCATTGCAACTTACAGGAAGAAGCTGGAAAGAATTATGTCAACTCACAACCCAAGATGTTTGTACGAAGGATGCTGTTGACAAGATAAAAGCAATTCAGGAATCACAAGATATTTTGGAGCTGGGAGAAATTATTTATTTAAGGCCAAATGGAGAAAAGAGGACCACCAGGCTGAGTTCATTTCCTTCAGATGGGGATACAATTATTGAGATTGCCAGAGATATAACCCATGAACTGGCAGTCCAGAAACAATTACGACTCGCCCAAAAAATAGAAGCAATAGGCACTCTGGCAGGAGGGATTGCCCATGATTTCAATAATATCCTTTTTCCAGTTTTAGGGTATACAGAAATGTTGTTAGAGGATGTCCCCAAAGACAGTCCATTCCGGGATAACCTGAATAAAATTTATACCAGTTCTTTAAGAGCTAAAGATTTGGCAAAACAGATCCTCACATTTTCCAGTCAAGAAAAAAATGAAAAACAATATTTAAAAATACAAACTATTATTAAAGAAGCATTAAGGCTCATCAGGTCTACAATACCCTCGACAATTGAAATTCAACAGGAATTAGACGATGACTGTGGTGTAATCAAAGCTGATCCGACACAAATTCATCAGATTGTTATGAACCTTGCAACAAATGCCTACCACGCAATGGAGGAAACAGGCGGGGTGCTTAAAGTCATTCTTAAAGAAATCCATTTAGGTGAGTATGATGTAATAAGTGCTGATATGACACCCGGAGTTTATGTCTGTCTAACTATAGTAGATACGGGTATAGGGATGGATAAAGAGTTAATACAAAAAATATTTGATCCGTTTTTTACAACTAAAGGAATAGGTAAAGGAACTGGAATGGGTCTTTCCGTAGTGCATGGCATAGTAAATAATATGGGTGGAACTATCCATGTATATAGCGAACCGGGCTTGGGAACGAAATTCAATATCTATTTTCCAGCAGAGCAAAATTTTTTACAAGAAAAGACAAACCAGGATGAACAAGCAATTCTGAGTGGAAAAGAAAAAATCCTTCTTGTGGATGATGAAGAAGATATCATTATTATGGAAAAGCTGATATTGGAGCGTTTGGGGTATCAGGTTACTACATGTGCCGGCAGCCTTGAAGCTCTTGAAGTTTTCCGGGCAAAACCAGACAAATTTGACCTGATTATTACTGATCTGGCTATGCCGAATATAACTGGAGACAAACTGGCGTTTAAACTGATTAAGATACGCCCCGATATTCCCATATTGCTATGCACAGGATTCAGTGAAACCATGACAGAAGAAAAAGCGATATCTTTGGGCATTAAGGGATTTTTATTAAAGCCCATTGTAATGAAGGATCTTGCAAATAAGGTACGTGAAGTCCTGGATAATTAGCGGCAGATAAGAAAATTGTATTCAAATAAAACAGGTCTAATCAAAGTGATTTCTGAAAGACTCACCATTGAAGGACTTTGTTTTCCCCCACTCATTTTACTGAAAAATGACATTAAATCACTTATCCTTTCATTAAGATTAACCCATTAAAAGATTAACCCATTAAAAGGTTAACACAGAGCCTGAATCAGGGCTGAACAATAATTATTTTGTCGGCATTTATAATAAAGTATAGCTGAAAAAATGAATAGTTTATTTGATTTAGATCAAGTTTTATAAGTTTATTGATTTAAATAAAATCATTTTTAAATCCATGGCGATATAAAGAAATAAAAGCTTATGGATAAAAGAGGAAAATGAAAAAAAATTATAAAGACTTGACATAGATCAAGGACATCATCAGTTTTTTTTGTCAGATTAGTCTCAAAAGAAAAACCCATAACGGGGAATTTATAATTTAATCTTAGGAAATTTAAATTGAAAAAGAAAAGCGTATCAAGAAGAAATTTTATTAAAGCCAGCACAATGGGTCTTGCTGCATCGACCTTTCTGCCTTCTATTTTGTCTTCCAACAAAGCTTTTGCTGTTACGGAAAAAAAAGAAATGTTCTGCTACCAGTGTGAACAGACCATGGGTGGTAAGGGATGTACCAGAATCGGTGTCTGCGGGAAAACTCCGGATGTTGCAGCGCTTCAGGATTTTTTAATTCATACCCTTAAAGGGATTTCCATTGCAGCCAGTGCCGCTAGAAAAGTGAATATCAGTGACTCTGAAACCAACCAATTTACCTGTATGGCAATGTTTTCCACACTGACCAATGTGGAATTTGATCCCTACCGGTTTGAAGATCTCCTCCAGGAATCCGTTTCTTTGAGAGACAAGATGATCAAACGTGTGAAAGCTGCCGGTGGTACTATTTCATCAGATAGTGACAGCCTGACACTGAAACTAAAACCTTCCCTGGAAGGTATGATTAAACAGGGTAAACAATATGGATTAATGTCAGTCCCTGATATTGATCCGGATCTTAGATCGCTGCAGCATATGCTCCTTTTCGGGATCAAGGGAATGGCAGCATATACAGATCATGCAGCAGAGCACGGCCAGGAAGATGAAGGCAATTATGAATTTGTCCACAGGGGTCTTGCATCCCTTGAAGATAAAAGCCTGGATGCAAATGCCTATCTTGGACTGGTCCTTGAATGTGGAGAAAAAAACCTTCGAGCCATGGAGCTTTTAAGCCTTGGTAATAGCGGTGCATATGGTGATCCTATACCAACAAAGGTTCCCCTTGGTGTCAAAAAAGGCAAAGCTATCCTGGTTTCCGGGCATGATTTTATTGACCTTGAAGCAGTTTTAAATGCCAGTGCAGGCAAAGGTATCACTGTTTACACACATGGTGAAATGTTACCATCCCACGGGTATCCGAAATTAAAAGAACGCTTCCCCCATTTTTACGGCCATTATGGCACTGCCTGGCAAAATCAGAAAAAAGAATTTTCCGATTTTCCAGGTGCAATCCTTATGACCTCCAATTGCATTCAAAAACCAAAACAATCTTATAAGAAAAATATTTTCACTTCTGGTACTGTCGGAATGCCCGGCCTGACACATTTGAATAAAAATAATCTTGGACCGCTGATTGAAAGAGCGCTTGCACTCCCAGGTTATACCGAAGATAAAAAAGATATGGAAATTTTGACGGGTTTCGGGCACAAGGCAGTTCTTGGTGTGGCTGATAAAATCGTTGCCGGTGTAAAAGACGGTTCCATTGGTCATTTCTTTTTGGTAGGTGGTTGTGATGGTGTTAAAAAATCCAGAAACTATTATACTGAATTTGTGGAGAAAACACCGGATAACAGTATTATCCTGACACTGGCCTGTGGCAAGTATAAATTTTTCAAACACCAGTTAGGTGATATTAATGGCATCCCGAGACTCCTTGATGTGGGTCAATGTAATGATGCCCATTCAGCTGTCCAGATTGCCGTGGCACTGACCAAAGCCTTTGATACGGATGTCAATGGACTACCCCTGTCTTTTATCATTTCATGGTACGAACAAAAAGCGGTTGCTATCCTCTACAGCCTGCTCAAACTCGGCATTAAGGACATCCATTTAGGACCATCACTGCCGGCCTTCGTTACACCGAACATATTGAATATACTTGTTAAAAACTATAATTTAACTCCTATAGGAACACCTGAAGGTGATCTGAAAAAAATTCTGGGATAATCCCTCTTAAAAAAAACTATACAAATAAAAGCTGGATTGGTTCTTACAAGCAAAGAACCAATCCAGCTTTTTTTAAATTTAACACTTGCTGTTATCCATCTGGCATTCATATTCTTTCTTTTTTTCAGATAATCGCAATTTTTTTCTTGCAAGGGCCTCTGAGTTTCTCCTGAAATCCTCTTTTGTTACAAGTCTTAAGGGAGGAACTTGCACAGGACGCTTGTCTTCTCCCAGGGCAACAAAGGTCAGGTAAGCTGAAGCAAGGTGGGTTCTAACCCCGGTCATCAGATCTTCGGTTTCAATACGAGCTCCGATTTCCATGGAGGTTTTACCAGTGCAATTGATACCGGCTTTTATCGTTAAAAGGTTGCCGATAAATGCGGGTTTGTGAAAATCCAGGCGGTCTATGGATGCGGTAACGCATATTTTCCGGGTATGTCTCACCGCAGTAACACCGGCTGCATTGTCAATTTCTTTCATGATAACTCCCCCGTGGACAATTCCTGCCGGGTTTGCATCTTCCGGCAGCATTACCCTGGAAATAGTTACACTGGAATCTTGAGCACATTTTTTTGATTTCATGGGATTTGCCTTTACAACCCTTACCCGGGCTGGTGGTTAAAAATTTTTCTTTCGAGTAATTTATTTATGCTGTTAACATAATCTTTATTCTGGCAGGGCTTTGACAAATGAGCAATAAAGGTGTCGTTTTGTTTCAACTCTTTTATGGATTCTAAAAATTCAATATTGCCGGAAATAAAAAGGATTGGAATGGTTTTGTTGAGAGCTCTGATATGATGATATACATCCATTCCATTAATTTTTCCTGGAAGAATATAGTCCAGGCTTACTAGATCATATTTATTTCTTTCAAACAAATCCATTGCAACCTGGCCATTATAAGCAGTGTCAACTTTATGATTACAGGGCTCTTGTGTTAATATCATGTATTGCACATCTAATATTGCCTGTTCATCCTCCACCAAAAGGATATGCCTTGCAGAATGTATAATTTCTTTTTGGATTTCTTTTTTTTTTTCATGTGTTAATTCTTTTTTAAAGACAGGCAGGATGATTTTGAATTTGGTACCTTCACCGACTTTAGATTCAACAAAGAGATTGCCTTTGTGCTGTTGGATATATTTTTTTACATTGGCCATTCCATAGCCGGTTCCCTTAATACCGGATTTGTATGAGCCTGCCACATCCCGGGTTCCCTTTAGGGTGAAAGATGGTTCATAAATGGTTTCCAGATGTTCCATGGGGATTCCGCATCCGTTATCTTCAACCTCAAAAATAATATTTTTGTCCAGGCAGGAGGTCCGAATAATTATTCTTGGGGATTGGATCAAACTTGTTGCATGGATTGAATTTTGTATCAGATTTACAAGTGCATGTTCAATCATTCCCGGATCAGCGAGCAGTTCAGGTACCCCAGGTTTATAATCCTTGATTATCTCAATCCCTTCCAGATCCTTTCTTAAAAGATTGACAACCAGATCAATTTTCTCATTGATTCTGAAAAATTCCTGTTTTGGTTCCTGGTCTTTGGCAAAGGCCACCAGATTTTTTGTTAAATTTCTGCCCCGTATGGTTTGTTCAAAAATCAACTCAAATGTTTTCCTTGTTTCAGGATTTATTTTATCAAGAAGTGCCAGTTCAGTGTTGCCCATAATAACTCCCAGAATGTTATTGAAGTCATGGGCCATCTTTCCAGCTATTTCTCCGACAAAAGCCAGTTTTTTATGTTCACCTATAATTTTTTGAGTTTCTATTTTTTCTTTTTCCGCCTGCTTGCGGTAGGTGATATCCCGTACCACTGATAGAACGATATTCTCATCTTCAATGCGCATTCTGTGGTGATGAACCTCAACGGGGACTATAGTGCCGTTCTTGTGTATATCCAAGGTTTCAAAGAACGGGTCCTGAGTTTGCCTGTTTTGAATTATGGATCCTGCTTTGCCGCGCACTTCAGGGGCTTGGATATCGGCTATGGTCATTGTCCGGAATTCTTTACGCCCATAGCCGAGCATCTTAGTTGCAGCTTTATTGGCGTCAATTATGCGGTCGTTCATAGCTATGATAAAAATGGTATCTGGCGCCTCTTCAAAGAGCAGCCGGAATCTTTTTTCACTCTCAAGCAGTTCATTTTCCCTTTGAATGCGTTCCTCAAATTCATTTTCCAGTTTATTTTTAGCAGCTATTAATTGTATCTGTTCTTTTCCCAATGACTTTACCAGGTTTTTTTCTTTTTCATGGAGTTTAGTCATGCCTTTAATCAATACAGATATAGGAATAGCTGTCAGAGCGTTTAAAAACAGAAAACTAATCCCGGCTAAATACATTAATTGTTCAGACTTGAAAAAAGAATATGATTGGCCCCAATTATAGTTAATCATCAAATAACCGATAATTGATAAAGTTATTGCATTGGTTAAAATTGCGACAAGAGCAGCTCTTGAGCCCAGTAAAATTCCTGAAAAAATTGAAAAACAAAACAGCCATAAAGGTCCACCGCTTAAGGGACCTGTAAAAATCATAATAGTCAAACCAATTCCATATAAAATCAAAAGAGTGGTTGTTGCGCGAATAGTAAAGCTGATACATGGAAATATTAATAGGCAAATACCTATTAACAAGGCGCTTCCATATGAAACTACCAGATTCCAGAGGTTTTGTTTAATCAGCATGGGGGTGATAAAGATGAAAACAAACAAACCAATCAATACACCCGGGAAAATGATTGAAAAGAGGATTCGAGCGCGCCAATAGGTAAGAGTTTCAGTTTTGTTCATGGGAACCATTTTTTCAAACAGGACAGATGGTAAATTTTTAATTTTTTGTAAATAAAAACATTTTTTTTGCATTACAACCTGTGTTAAATTTTATTTTAACAATTCATCGATCATAAAATGATCGGAAGAGTTTAATATTTCAGTTATTTTTTTTAAAAAATTATAGTGTAGTAAATATATCGGTACAATGCAAAGTGAACTTTAAAAACAAAAGGAGCTATTATGTTTGACCATCTTTTAAATATTGAACAAAAAAAACTCAGGGACGAAGTCCGGGATTTTGTAAAGTCCATTCCCAAAAAAATGATACTGGACATGGATGCTGATAAGATTCAATTTCCAAAGCAATTTTTACAGGAAGCCGGCAAGCGACATCTCATGGGCTGCCGCTATCCTGAAAAATGGGGAGGTCGCGGGATGGATTGGGTTTCTACTTGCATGGTCATGGAAGAAATAGGAGTGCTGGGCTATATTTTTGCCTGCACATTTGGTGTGGGTGCGGAACTTGTCTGCGATGCCATCATTCTCCATGGCAATGATGACCAAAAAGAAAAATATGTAAAACCTTTGCTTAAGGGCGAAATTTTTGCTGCCGAATGCCTTACCGAACCCCGGGGCGGGTCTGATTTTTTCGGGACCAGCACCACTGCAAAGGACATGGGGGATCATTATCTGCTCAATGGTCAGAAACGGTTTATTGTGGGGGGAGATGGAGCCGATTTTTTTCTGGTTTATGCCAGGACCGACCAAAAGGCTGCCCCCCACAAAGGAATTTCCTGCTTTATTGTGGACAAAACCCATGGTGTTAAAAGTGAATACCTTTACGGGTTAATGGGCTGCCGGGGAGGTGGTGCGGCCCGGATGGTATTTGCGGATGTAATCGTGCCAAAGAATAATCTATTGGGCAAATTAAACCAGGGGGTTAAGATTTTTAATACCATGATGATTCCTGAGCGCCTGGGCACGGCCGCCATGACCATTGGTGCGGCCCGGCCGGCACTGGATGTTGCCACTGGCTATACTTCAAAAAGAAAGGCATTTGGCAAGCCCGTGGCAGAATTTCAAGGGGTATCCTTCCAGGTGGCAGAGGCCATAACCCTGCTGGATGCAGCAAGGGCCATGATCTACACAACAGCCCGTGCCGTGGATGAACAGATTAATGAAAAGATAATCAGACGGTTGGTATCCCAATCTAAAAAATTTGTCACAGAATCCTGCCAGAAAGCGGTCCACAATGCCATGCAGGTCATGGGAGGCATCGGATACACCAATATTTATCCTGTGGAGCGGATTTTCAGGGATCTTCGCCTGGCCTCCATATGGACCGGGACCAATGAAATCATGTCCATGATCATTGCCAATGAATGGTATAAAGAATATTGGCAGAATAAAAAGGCTGGCACTATTCGCGATCTGGAAGAAGATGCAGTTGAAGCAGATGCAAAAGATGAAAAAATTTTTGAATAAACAGGTTTTAAATAAGCAGGTCTTAAATAAATATGCTAACCTTAAAAATCAAAAAGATCGGTATTGCTCATTCCCAATTTTTTTTTGGTTAAACCCATTGCCTTTCCAAGGATTTGTGTAAAGAGGACGGGAGTGATTTGGAACTTTTTTAATTCTTGTTCCATGCCCATAACATTATATTGTATCTGGCAATGGGTACAGGCATTGCATATATAGGCAGCTCCTGTTTCAGATGCGGTTTTTAATTTAGAGCCAAGCATTTTTAAGGACAGTTTTTTATTGGTCTCATAAATCGGATTTCCACAACATTCAGTGCTTTTTGACCATTCAAGGCTTTTTAATCCTGTGATATTTACCAGTTCTTCAAAAATTTTTGGTGCAAAGGGGTCATCAAATCCTGTGATTGAAAAGGGCCTTAAAGCGTGGCAGCCATATTGAACCACAATTTTTTCATTTGAAAATGGTTTTGTTATTTTATGCTTTAATTTTAAAAGACCAAAGTCATTATGCAAAAAAGAAAGCAAATGTTTGACTTGTGTTTCCCCTTTCCATGAAAGGCCTTCGTTTTTAAGGGTTTTGTTAATTTTAATCTGCAGGTCAGAGTGATTATTCCAGAAGTATATGGAATGCTTAAACTGGCCAAAACAGCATTTGCAGGGTGTAATAAGATCAAGACCCTGTTGTTCGGCAAGGGCAAGATTGCGAATTGATGATAATACCGAGATTTCAAGGCTTTTGTTTTTTGAAGGATATCCACAGCAATTAAAGGGCAGGTCTATAAGCCGGACTCCCAATTTTTTCATTATAGCTTCAAAGGAACTCCCATATTCTTTAAGCTCAAAAGGAATTTTACACCCTGGGAAATATGCAAACTTCATTTATGTGGCCTTTGTAAAATTTTCAAGTTGTAGGGCATCTGCCCGTAGATTTCCAATATTTCTTAATTCTATCATGATATCTGCAACTTTTATCCCCTGGGGGCAGGATTCCTGACATGAAAAGCAGTTCAGGCAGTTCCATACCATCCGGGTTCCTGTTGCCAGATGTTTTTTGCCAAGTCGTAATAAATTCAAAACCTGCTGGGGGGTATAATCATTGCCGTCAAGATCATGTTCAACAACAGGGCAGACATTCGTGCATATCGTACATTGAATACAATTTTCAAAAGAATCCACATTGTCGGCAAGTTGTGTGGTTTTTCCCTGTGTAGAGAGAATTCTTTCTTTTTGGGGTGCAAGCTTAGCCCACTTTTCCAAGGATAAGTTGTTAATAAATGTGTAATTATCCTGAAATCCCTTTAAAGAAAGTTTTTGATTAAGACGAACCCATAAATTTTGAAGATCAATCCCGGAAGGACATATATCAGTACATTTGTGGCAATAGGTGCATTCGCCATTGCCGGATTGAAGCATATAGAGTGCTTTGGATTCAACAACCGGAGCAGAATTCATAAGCTTTTTAAAGGATTCAATTTTAGCATGGGGCAGGGTGTTGATATTTTTTGTGATCAAAAAATTTGGAAAGACAGAGCATACATCAGAGCAGAAACCGCAGTTTGTGCAGGCATACAGGGTTGCTGTATTTATGTATCCCAGGGTTTGATCCAGTTGTTCCTTTTTTAAATTTTTTTCCAAACTGGCAATGGGTATTAAAAAGATGTGAAAAAGCCTTGAAAAAGGCAGGCTCACAATCATCAGAAGACACAGAAAATAATGAACATAATATAATAAATTGTCAATCCTGTGATAGTTCAGCCAGATACTGGTTTTTTTCAGTGCCTTGGCAATACTCCTGGATATAAAAGCTGATTTTATTGGAGAGTGGCAATCAATGCAGAAATTTTCATTGAGCTCTTTTCCATTGTCAAATTTTCCATTATCAAGTTTTTTTGGGGCAAGTCTTTCCGGAGCAATGAGCAATGGCTCATTAAAAACCGTATTATAATGTTTTTCCCAATAAATTTTAAGATCTACAAGGTCTGTGCCTTCATCTATATCAGAATATTCTTCCACCATTTCAATAAACACTGGTTCTGAAATTATTTTAACTGCCTCAAGTAAGAAACCTGATAAAATAATGGATAAAATCAATAGAATAGAAAAAAGGCCTTTAAATTGAATTTTTCTTTTCTTAAGCGTTTTAAAAAAGAATAGTCGTCGACAAAGGAAACCCAAACAACCGACCAGCACAAAAATCCCGGCCAGGTTTCTTAAAAATTGAAATGGATCAACAGTTGGCTGGTAATATTGGAACCAATAAAAAGAGGTCACATCATCCAGGGCATGGAAAATCACAAGATATAAAAATCCTGAAGCCACTATAAAATGCATCAGCCATCTTATTTTCCCGGCCTTGAAAAGTTTTGCCTGGAGAATTGAGTTCAAAGAAAAGGTCTTGACACTCAAACCATTGGGAATCAATTTTGTTTTTTCAAAAGTTCTGTTTGTTTTAATAAAAGAAAAAAATTGATACAAAAATCCAATAAGGGATAGGCTTATGGCAATGGTGAGTGCTTTTACAAGCATTTGTTTCTCATTTTATGTAATTTTTTATAAAAATTGTTAACCGCCAGATAGGCGGATATACAGCAAACCCCAGTCCCTGACTTAAGTCTGGCCCAGTCATTATGGGCTATAATGGAGCCTGCGGCATATAAATTCTCAAAAGCCGGCGTTCCTGTTTTATCCAGAGGCCTGAAAGTATCATCAGTTTCAAGACCTGTTTGGTTTATCTGATGCCCTTTTGGATCGAAAAAATTCAATTGGTGCCATTGATCGCGGGTTTTGGGCTGAAAAACAGGTAGATTGAAAATAGTTTCAAGAACAGTGTTTCTTTGAGCGAAAAGACCTTTGCCAAGAAACCTTCCCGTTGCAAGAATGACACACCTGGCTTTGATTCTGGTTTCAAAATTATCATTTATTGCCTGGAGTATAAAATTGTCTTTCTCCATGGTATTAAAAACAACTTTAGCATTACTTAAAAAAGCAGTATTAAGATCTGATATTCTTTTTTCAAAGGCATTTTTCAAACGCAGACCTGGTATGGAAGGAGGCATGCCCGGTATTTCAAAAACATCCATTCCAATCTTTTTTTCAAGGTCTTTAACTATTTCAAAACTATTTTGAATTCCGCAAATGGCAGGGACTCCGACAATGTCAGCCTTTTTTGAAAACCCAAGGATTTTATCTGAAAGTTCTTGGATAAATTCCTGACTTTCAAATGATTTTGCCAGGTGAACAGGATTCAAACTACCTTTATTTTCAGGTAGATCAATACTCAATATATGGGTTTTCCCTTTCCTGTCTCCTAATCCTGCTGCCACCTGTTTTGCACTGAATCCCCTTAATCCTTTAAAATCAACGATTAAAAGATTTTTTCTCTCCATGTTAAGAGCGCAACCTTTTAAAAAAGTTGCAGGAACAATGTAGGTGGGCTTAAAAGTTCCCACAGAAGTTAGTATCTGCTTGTTGGAATTTCCGGGCAAATGATATTTAAGTCCGGCAGAATCTAAGAATTCAATCAGAAACAAAAAACTGTCTTCAATCTGTTTCTGATTTACTTTTGAATAGGGATGATCGGGTTGATCAGATTGTAATTTTTTAATTGCCGGATAGGGTTTTGACAATATTTTTCCTGAATCTATCGGAAAAACCCCTAACAAATCAAACAACCCGCTGGCAAAAAAAAGGGCGGATGAATTTCCGGCTTGAATCGTTTTCAACCCAAGTTGTGATGCGCGGGCAGCAGCAACCATACCGGCCATGCCGGCACCAATAACAAGAACGTCACAATCTGTATCTTTTTGGATTTTCATTTATATTAAATTTGGGTCCTTAAATTAGTTCCAAACCAAATAATCCGGAATGAATCATCTCTTTAAGAGACGATTGAACAAGTGCCTGATCCCACAAAAGAGATTGTTCACCCTTCCATCTTTCATTTAAAAAGCGCTTTAGATCAGAAATATCTTGAAGAACATCTCTGTCATACATGTGAGAAAGGATTCTTAAACTGCAGAATGATCCCTGGCAAGGACCTTTGCCCATTCTGCTCCTGAGAGCAATGGATTTCAAATCCGGCTTGCCTTTGGCCTGTTTGATTGAATCTATGAGTGTATCAATTGCGCTTTGGGGTACCATTTCACACTCACACAAAACCGGGTCATTGCCAGTCTCAGTCTTAAAAGGTTTGTTTATTGGACCTCCGGGTTCAGACCATTCACCACTTTTTGTCGACGGCAAAACAATTTCTTTTGTTAAGCACTTTGAAAATATTGAATGTTTCCAAGCCACTATATCAGATGCTTTTTCCGCCATTAGGCGATAGGTGGACAATTTTCCGCCCGTGATGGTTATAAAATTGTCAACCCCGTCCTTTTGATGGTCGCGCAGGGTAAAGCCCCTGCTGACATTCCTATCGTCCTCAATATTCCCTTCGCTGACAAGGGGTCTTGCCCCTGAATATGCCCTGATGTATCTGCAGGTTTTCAGTGCAGGAATTATTTGTTCTCCCTGGCTGATGATCTGGTCCACTTCTTTTATTGTTGGATAAATATTATCAGGAGATTCAACACGGACCGAGGTTGTTCCAAGTATGGAAACCACACCACCGGGAACCAATATATCTCCATCAGTGGCTTTTCTCAGGCGGTTTATAACTCTATTTGTCATTCTCTTGCTGGTGACAAGTAGGGTACCTTTGGAAAGGACCATATTAATAGTAATGCCGGCCATGGCTGCAATAATGCCGGCCCAGGCTCCAGAGGCGTTAACATATGTGCGGGCTTTTATTTGATATGTTTCTCCATTATTTTGGTTAATTACAAAGGCATAATCAATGGAATGGTTTGCAATTTTAAATCCAACAATTTTGCTGAAGCTTAAATATTGACTGCCCCTTAAAACAGCATCGTTCATATTTTCTATGGAAAGCTTAAATGGATTGATTGAAGCATCATTGACTTCATAGGCGGCTATCATCTCATTTGATAAAACAGGCTCCATTTCTCTGGCAAGGACCAAATCAATTTTTTTACAATAAACGCCTGATTTTTTACACATGCCTGGAAAGTCAGCAATATATTTTTCATCATCCCCTTTTACTGCAACAAACAAGCCTCCTGTGTCTTCAATACAATGCCCGGCATTTTTTTTTAAGATTTCCAATTCATTTTTACATTCAACTGCTGCCTTTGGATCTGAACCGACATATCTGGCTCCAGAATGCAAAAGGCCATGATTTCCACCTGAGGCACCGGCATTTAAATCGGATTTTTCAATTAATATACATTTTTGCCCGCGAAGAGAAAGATCTCTTGCAATTCCGGTCCCTGTCACCCCTCCACCGATAACCAATACATCTGTTTCTATGATTTTATTCATGAGAAAACCCTTTAGTGATATGTTCAAAAAACAAATATCATGACTATAAAACTTCTGCAAGTGAAAAAAACGAATATAAAATGAAAGCAATATGTTGTTTAAAGTACTTAATATAATGATTTATTGGGATGAGAAAAAAATATTTATATTTAAAGAAGGCAATTTAAGTGATATCTTTAAGCTATTGTATTTCTTAAGCACTTGGAGACAAATTTATGTTAAAATATGTCGGTTCAATAGATCTTGGGACAACCAGTAACAGATTCATCCTTTTTGATAAACAAGGCAATATCTTTGGCTCTGCTCAAAAAGAGCATAAACAGATTTTTCCTAAACCCGGCTGGGTGGAACATGATCCCATTGAAATCTGGAAAAACACATGTTCGGTTATTTCCGAGGTGATGGATAAAACTGCAATTTCTGTAGAATCCATTGATTCTATTGGGATAACCAATCAAAGAGAAACCAGTGTTGTGTGGAATCGCAAAACAGGAAAACCATATTATAATGCCATTGTCTGGCAATGCACAAGAACAGATGAAATCTGCAAAAATCTTACAGCAGAAGCAGGCGATGCGTTTTTTACTGAAAAAACCGGTTTGCCAGTGGCACCATATTTTTCAGGGCCAAAACTTAAATGGGTACTCGACAATATACCAGATGTAAAAAAAGATATATCGTCAGGCGATGTTTTTTTTGGAACAATTGAAACCTGGATTATCTGGTGGCTGACCGGAGGACCTAAAAAAGGGTCACACATTACAGACGTTTCCAATGCCAGCCGAACCATGATGATGAATATCCGTACTCTTGAATGGGATAAAGAGCTGCTGAGGGCGCTTGAAATTCCTTTATCCATATTACCGGATATAAAACCTTCCATTGACAGTAATACCTGGGGAACAACACAAAAGGATGGCCCTTTTAAAGGAGAAATACCTGTTTGCGGTGCGCTTGGTGATCAGCAGGCAGCACTTTTCGGTCAAACCTGCTTTTCCAAAGGAGAAGCGAAAAACACCTATGGTACAGGGTGTTTCCTATTGATGAATACAGGGACCGCACCCGTTATATCGAATCACGGCCTTTTGACCACCATAGGATATCAGATCAATAATGAAAAAGCCGTATATTGTCTGGAAGGGTCCATTGCGATTGCAGGAGCTCTGGTTCAGTGGATGCGGGATAACCTGGGGATTATAAAATCTGCCGGGGAAATAGAAGAGCTTGCAAAAACAGTGGATGATAATGGCGGTGTTTATTTTGTGCCGGCTTTTTCCGGGCTGTTTGCCCCATATTGGCGATCAGACGCAAGAGGTATTATTGCAGGGCTTACAAGATTTGTAAATAAAGGCCATCTGGCAAGAGCGGTTCTTGAGGCAAACGCGTATCAGACACTTGATATCGTCACAGCAATGAAGAAAGATTCCAAGGTGGACTTAACCCTGCTTAAAGTAGACGGGGGAATGGTATTGAACGAATTGTTAATGCAGTTTCAATCCGATATTCTCAACGTACCGATTATACGACCGACAGTCATTGAAACAACTGCATTGGGAGCAGCCTATGCTGCAGGGCTTGCCAGTGGATTCTGGAATGATATAAATGACTTGAAGGCGAACTGGTCAGAGGGTAAAAGATGGCTTCCTTCCATGTCCCGAAAAAAGCGCGAACATATGTATTCCAAATGGGGAAAAGCCATTGAAAGATCTTTTGACTGGGTGTGACATTTAAGGTTTGCAGCAGAACAATGATTAGGGTAAGTATATTTTGAGCATTATTAAAATCATAAACTTATTTAAGACTTGCGGAATATTTAAGAAATGAATTATTCACGAAAAGCTATCAGCAACAGGCATGAAAATATTATTTCATTGATAAACAAAAATGGATTTGCCACGGTTGAGGAAATGGCGAAACTTTATAATGTTACACCGCAAACCATAAGAAGGGACATCAATTTTCTCGATAACCAAGGATATGTTTCAAGGTATCATGGCGGTGCCGGGCCCTCTTCCAGCGTCGAAAATGTTGCCTACAGGCATAGAAAAGAGCTGCTCCTTGAAGAAAAAAAGAAAATTGCCATGAATGTAGCATCCATTATCCCGGACAAATCCTCTCTTTTTATCAATATCGGAACCACAACCGAACATGTTGCCAATGCTCTGTGCGATCATAATAAGTTGCGAATTATCACCAACAATCTAAATGTCGCAGCGATTATGAGCAAAAAAGAGGGGTTTGAAGTCATTGTTGCAGGCGGTATCGTACGAAGCAAAGATGGCGGGATTACAGGAGAATCTGCTGTTCAATTTATCAAACAGTTTAAAATGGATATTGGAATTATCGGAATCAGCGGCATTGACCTTGATGGAACACTACTTGAATTTGATTTCAGGGAAGTTCATGTGGCAAGAACAATTATTGAAAATTCAAGAAAGGTTTTTCTTGTAGCAGATCATTCCAAATTTGGAAGAAATGCCATGGTTAAACTTGGAAATATCACAGAGATTGACACATTGATTACAGATAAAAAACCGCCAAAACAATTGATGGAAGTCATTTTAGAAAAGGGTATCAAACTTATGACCAGCTAATGGGCAGGATGGATTAAAAAAATGCCGCAAATTTTTAAAAAAATATATATAGTCCTCCTTTTTTTCTTTTTCCCCTGTATTGTTTCTGCTCAATCTTATCATTGGATTGAAAACGGAATTCATCATTTCAGCAATTTTGTAAAACCTCCAGCCCAAATAAATAAAAGCGTATCTGATAACAATGGCAAGAGTCCATTTGCAATAACGCAAAAGGACATAATAGAGGATCCCTCCAAACCGTCAGGAAAAGTGCCTGTTAAGCGAAAAGCCGTTATGAAGAGAAAATCGCCTGAATTGAGGAAAGCACTTGAACTGAAGAAAGCGGCTGTTAAGGAGAAAGTACCTGTTAAAGAAAAAACACCTGTTAAAGAAAAAGATATTGCTCCCACAGATATTAGGGTTATGGGTCCTAAAAAAGAACTGGCCCTGACGGATAAGCAGGCCGCTTTTTGGCACAAAAAAACAGCAGAACAGGGAGATGCCGCGGCTCAGTATACTCTTGGGGTTCTGTATTCTAAGGGCAAAGGGGTGCTCCAGGACTATAAACAGGCTGCATACTGGTATAAAAAAGCAGCTGACCAGGGGAATGTCAGCGCTCAGTTCAATCTTGGGATTATGCATTCTAAGGGCATAGGCGTACCCCAGGATGATAAACAGGCATCCTTCTGGTACAAAAAAGCACTTGAGAAGGGGGAAGCAAGCGCTCAAGCTAATCTTGGGTATATGTATCTTGTCGGCAAAGGTGTGCCCCAGGATGATGTGCAGGCAGCATACTGGTATAGAAAAGCAGCTGACCAGGGAGATACTGCAGCTCAGTTTAATCTTGGAATGATGTATTCTAAAGGTAAGGGATTGCCCCGGGACGATAAACAGGCAGCATATTGGTATAAAAAAGCAGCTGACCAGGGAGATGCTTCAGCTCAGTTTATTCTTGGCCGTATGTATTCTAACGGCACAGGGGTAACGCAAAATTATCAACTGGCTTATGTCTGGGAAAGTTTAGCAGTAGCCCAAGGTCATGAATTGGCGATAAAGGACTTAAATATTCTCGTTAAAAAATTATCGCTTCAAGAATTGACAGAAGCTCAAAACCTTGAAGAAAAAATCCAGCACCAGATAGATCATCCTCCTGAATCACCAAAATAGCAATCGGTAGTGTTTGATCGAATACCTGAAAATTATTGTAAACATATGCTCCTCTAAGAGCTGAATACAAGGCGGGCACTACTTTTGTGGGTATTTTAAATAAATCTTTAAAGCCTGTCTTTTAAAATATCTTTTAATTCCTCTTTCTTTAACACAACAGGATTGTTTTTTTGGGCCGTGGCAGATACGATTTCGTTAATATCATCCCAGGTTACCCCGAATTGGCCAAGCAGAGGGGTTTTTAACATTTCAGTCCATTCAATAAGGAGGTCGGAAAGAACCCTTGCATTTTTTATGGGATCATTATTTTTTGTTTTCCCAAGCAATCTGCCAACCCTGGCATATTTTAAAAGGGAATCGCTTTCAGGATCCAGAAGGATCAATGTTTCGATATTTTTTTGAGTAACTTGTGCAAGCAATGTCCCGCAAACAACTCCATGGGGGATTTCAAAGGCCCCGCCAATAACCGAGGCAAACCCGTGGACAAGGCCAAGCCCTGCATTTGCAAGGGTTAGACCGGAAATATAAGATCCATAGCAGATTCTTGTGCGGGCATCTAAATCATTGGGATCCATAAGAGCAGATTTTAAAACTGAATTTCCCATAATACGTAGGCCCCCTAGCGCAAGTGAATCTGTCATTGGAGAGGATTTGATAGAGACATAGGACTCTATCAACTGGGTTAACGCATCCATACCGCAGGCAGCACTTATCTGCCGGGGACAGGAAAGGGTTAATTCCGGATCAACTACAGCAATATCCGGAACAAAATTTTCATGGCGCAGAGATTTTTTAAACCCTTTTTTACCAATTTGACTTAGTACTGCGTTTTGAGTTGCCTCACTTCCTGTTCCGGCTGTTGTGGGCACTGCAATAAAAGCAATTTTTTTTCCGTCATGGATCTGCGCTCCCAAATCTTCAAGAAAGGATGAAACAGATGTCTTTTGGGTCAGCATTGCTGAAACTGCTTTTCCAGCATCAATCACACTGCCGCCGCCAATGGCAATAACAACCTGGATATTTTTTTCTTTATACATCTGGACAATTTCATCAACTTGGTTGGGGGATGGTTCTGATAAAATGGTGGAACGATATATCCTGGTGGAGCTATTTTTAAGGGCATTCAAAAGCCATTTGTATTGAATGGTTTTTTTAAAAGATTGTCCACCCGATATCAATAGCAGATTTTTGCCAAAACTGCTAATCAGTTTGGGAAGCACCTTAAATTTGCCGGCACCAAAATAGAGCTTAGTATTCAGCGCAAATTCAAATTCTAAAAAACTCACTATCTTTTCCTTTATTTGGTGGCAACGTTAGGGTTTATCCTAAAACTGCAAAGCCCCAGTAATTAAAACTTGCCGGTTTAAAACTGCTAATATACGCCATATCAAGATTTTTAATATTAAAACCGCTTTGTTCAATTAGACTGGGTATGGGCCTGTTAAGATTGCATCCACCGCTTATACTTTTCCAGATGGGATTTATCCTTTTTTGCCATCGAAAAATATGATCATCAGGTGCTTTTCCGTGTTCACAAAAAATTAATTTCCCCCCTGGTTTCAAAACCCGGTTCATTTCGAGTAAAGCCTTTTGTACATTTTGGATTGAGCAAAGAGTATAGGTTACAACCACAGTATCAACACAATATTTTTCAAGAGGGATCTCTTCACCGGACAAACCTATAAATTCAACATTGAATGGTAAAACACCTGCTTTTTTTTCTGCAATTTTCAGTAACTGTTTTGAAGGATCCAGACCCCATACAAAATCAATATTTGCAGGATTATAAAAAGGTAAATTTAATCCCGACCCAATGCCTATTTCAAGAACTCGTCCCCGGGCTTGCGGAATAACTTTTGCCCTTTGATTACTAAAATCTTTGCCGGAGCAAACCCAGTGTGTGAGCCCGGGTAAAATATAGTTATTATAAAATTTCATTTAAGCTCATTTTTTATATTTCCCCCTTCTTTGGCATGTCATGGATAATTACTGCCTGGTTTTAGTTTAATCATTTGCTTAAGATAAGAGTATCTTTATTATAATTTGTTTTACATCATTTGCTGTCTTTTGTTAAGATTATTTCAAATAGTTTAATTTTTGTTCACATAATTTATGGATTGGGGGAAATGCAATGAAATCCATCCAGGCGGAGTTTGAAGAAATATCCAAAAAAATCACCGTTAAAAAAGGGGCAAAAGAGGAAGACTGGGTATTGGTGTGTAGAAAATTCAATGATGATGTATCACGTATCTGTGATGTCAATGACCAGAAAGACTATACCGGCTTGTTTGAGTGCTGCGATGATTATAACAATCGGTTTTTCTACCTGGTTAAAGAAGACAAAAATTTATACCGGATGAAACACAAACGTTTTTTTAACAACCTCGGGTTGAAATAAAACGATTCTTGGTTTAAAAAAATATGCTTCCAAAGGTTGATACTAAGGAAGAATTAAATAATAAAAGGATAAAAAAAGCAATACCAATACCTTTTGGAGGACAAATGATTAAATCCATGAATATTGCCTGGTGGGTGCAGCGATGGGCTGAACTGACACCGGACAAGCCAGCAATTATATTTGAAGAACAAACCATTTCATATAAAGAACTCTGCAGGCGTGCTGATCGGACAAGCTGCTGGCTTCAATCCATTGGGATTGAAAAGGGTGATCGTGTGGCAGTGATGCTGAATAATTGCCCGGAGTTTCTTGACCTGTTTTTTGCATGTTCCAGGCTCGGGGCTATTTTTGTCCCAATAAATTTTCGAATTACATCAGTTGAACTGGATTATTTTATCAAAAATTGCCGACCCAGGCTTTTTATTCATGGAGATGGATTTGGAAGCGCCGTGAATGTACTTGAGCTGGAAAGCTATCTGCCCCCCATGATGGTGGCTGTTGTGGGACAGGCTCAGTTCAATGGCAGGGTATTTGATTTTATCAAAGAAACAGAGAAATTTGACGGGAAAAGGGCTTTTCTGACAAGGAGCCTGGGGCCTGCAGACCCTGAAGAACCCCAGGTCATAATGTATACCTCCGGTACAACGGGACAGCCAAAGGGAGCGGTTCTGTCCCATAGGAAAACCTTTTTTAACTGTCTGAATGCAGATATTTTTTTTAAGCTTCATGTTTCTGATATCATGCTGATATTTTTGCCCCTGTTTCATTCCGGCGGTCTTTTTATCCAGGCAGCCCCGATTTTTTATAAAGGGGCAACCATAGTTCTTCACAGAAAATTTGATCCTGTCATGGTATACACAGATATTGAAAAATATCGGGTTACAAAGTTTCTTGGGGTCCCAACGGTATTCAGGGAATTGTTAAAAGTTGATCTGGAAAAGCGAAAAGATATTTCTTCTTTGCGGGTATGTGCCGGGGGCGGGGAAAAACTTAACCAGGATTTGATTAAAAAATGTGCTGAAGCAGGACTTGGTTTTCGTCAGATCATGGGTCAGACAGAAACTTCTATTTTGTTATGGGCTTCTGAGGATGATCCCTTAAAAAAACCGGGAACAGTGGGACGGCCGGTTTTCCATGCAGAAGTCTGTATACTTGATGATCAAGGAAAAGTTGCAAAACCCGGCCAAATAGGTGAAATAGTTGTCCGGGGATCTATTATGATGAAAGAGTATTGGCAGGACCCTGTGAAAACAGAAGAAACCATTAAAAATGGATATCTTCATACCGGGGATCTGGCCCGGATGGATGAAGATGGTTTTTTCTATCTTGTGGGAAGGGCCGGAGATATGTATATCTCCGGCGGGGAAAATGTATACCCGGCCGAAGTGGAAAAAATCCTTAAACTTCATCCAAAAATTGAAGATGTAGCCGTTGTGGGAATGGCTGATAAAACATGGGGAGAAACAGGGCATGCCTTTGTAATTCAATCTCCTGGCTCCTGCTTGACAAATGAGGATGTCATTGCCATGTGTCATGGTAAACTTGCAAAATATAAATGGCCTAAAAAGGTTACATTTAAATCCAATTTCCCCATGACATCTCTTGGTAAGGTCAGAAAAGGAGAACTTTTGTGATCTAATATGGCAAAAAAAAATGATTTGTAGTATTCGTGATGATATAGAAATAGACTTTGGGATATGGGTGGATAAAAGATAGGGATATTATAGTTTTGGCTGGGAACAATAACATTTCAATACACGCACGAATTCTGGTGGTGGATGATGATGAAGCCATAAGGGATGCCTTAAAGCTAATCCTTGAGGATGATTACGATGTCGTCTGTGTTGACAGCGGATTCAAAGCGGTTGAAGAGGTTAAAAATCAGGTGTTTGATCTTGTTTTTTTGGACGTTGTAATGCCTGAAATGGATGGGATTGAAACCTTGAGGCGGATCAAAGCCCATGACAGAAACCTTGATATCATAATGGTTTCTGCCATTAATCGTGCCCAGGAAGCCACTGATTCCATTAAGCACGGTGCATATGATTATATTACAAAACCATTTGACCATAAAATTATATTGAACCGCCTGGAAAAGGTATTGTTAAAACGAAATTTAGTCAAAGAAGTCAGTTTTCACAGGTCTCAGGCAGCCTCTGAATCCTGGAGGACCAAAATCATCAGCAAGGCAAAAAATATGGCAGCCGTTTTTGATCTGGTTGCCAAAGTCGCTAAAACATCCAGCAATGTCATAATTACAGGAGAGAGTGGAACGGGAAAGGAATTGATTGCAAGGGCGGTTCATAATGCCAGCTTGCGCAAAGATAAACCCTTTGTTGCCATTAATTGTGCATCCATACCGGCAGAATTAATGGAGGCAGAATTATTCGGCCATGAAAAAGGATCCTTTACCGGCGCCCATAAGCAGACAATAGGTAAATTTGAATTTGCCCACCAGGATACTATTTTTCTGGATGAAATTTCCTGTCTCAAAACTGAATTCCAGGCAAAGCTTTTAAGGTTTATCCAGGAAAGGGAATTTACACGGGTGGGTAGCCATCGAACCATTAAAGTGGATGTTCGAATTGTTGCCGCCACAAATACCAGCCTGGATGAGATGGTGAAAAAAGGCACATTCAGGGAAGATCTCTATTTCAGGCTTAATGTTGTTCCGGTATTACTGCCACCACTTCACAGCCGTAAAGGTGATGTCCCGATTCTGGCAGATTTTTTTCTGGACAGGTTCAACCGCCTGATGAATAAAAGCGTAAAAGGTTTTACCCCGGAGGCCCTTGCCGTGTTGGAGTGCTATCCCTGGCCCGGAAACATCCGCGAATTGGAAAACCTTATAGAAAGAATGGTTGTGCTGGGAGCAGAAAATCAATTCATTGATGAAAAAGATCTTCCCTTTGACCTTTTGTTCCATAGGGAATCCATAAAAGGGGCTGAAAATCAAAAAGGGGGGAATAAGGGATTAATCCAGGCCCGCCAAGCCTTTGAACGTCTTTACATCCTGCGGGCACTCCAGAGCAGCAGGTGGAATCAAACCTGGACTGCAAATCTTCTTGGGATTCACAGAAACACCCTTATCCAGAAAATGAAAGCTTTGGATCTAACCCGGGACCGAAATGATTCTTAATCCTGTATTCTCGGCAGGCTGATTGAAAAACATGAGCCCTCACCTTTTTTGCTTTTAGCTTCTATCTGTCCCCCATGTTCCGAGACTACCTTATGGGTGATCGCAAGCCCCAGCCCGGTGCCTTTGGCCTTGGTTGTAAAAAATGGATTAAAAATATTTTCTGCCAGTTCGGGTGAAAAACCATGTCCAGTGTCCATGAAAACTATGACAACACCGGTATTGCTAAAGGACACATGAATGGTGATCATCCCGCCACTTGGCATTGACTGGGCACTATTTTGCATTAGATTAATAAATACTTTTTCAAGCTGGTCAGCATCTGCCATGATCTGTGGCAGTCTTTTAGGAATATCCCATTGGCATTCAATAGCTTTGTTATTAAAATCAGCTTCCAGAAGTTCAATGCTCTGTATTAGCAATTTTTTGAGATCTGTAGGATTAAAATTGTATTTTGGCGGTTTCGACAACTCTAAGAGTTCTTCAATAAGATTGTTTAGCCTGTTGATTTCTCTGGGAACGGTTCTTTGAAATTTTTCCAGGAAACCTGGTTTTTCAATTTTTTCCGGTAGCAATGCTACATAGGTTTTTATTGCGGAAAGGGGGTTTCGAATTTCATGGGCCATGCCGGCAGCCATGGTTCCAAGATCTGCAAGGCGCTGGGTCTGGCGGATTTGGGCCTCGAGCTTTTTAAGGTCGGTAATATCATTGAGATTGAATATGAGCTGTCTGGTGTTTTTTTCATCCGACTCAAGAACACTTGAGCCTGCCAGGATTATCCTCTTTTCTTCTCCCCTTTGCAGATGAATTTCAACCTGGTTTCTGCCTGATGTATTTTCAAGGGATTGCCTTATATAGGCAGAAAACTGTATGTCTTTATCAAAATATTCCAAGACGGTGCAGCCTTTTACTATATGCCCGGCAGGGATGCCAAGAATTGTATAAGCAGCAGGGTTGACGGCAGTAATAACCCCGCCCATATCAACTGCTAAAAGGCCGTCACTCATTGTAGCCAATATTTTTTCGGCATATTGCTGCAATCGTTTGATTTCTTTTAGCTGGTTTTCCAATTGCACTTTTTGGGCAAGTACTTCCTGGATCATAAAAGAAAAATTGGATGCCAGAATCTCCACTTCATCTCGGGTGTGAATGGAAATCTTTTGCTTTAAATTGCCCCGAGCTGCTTCAGCCGTGGCTTTAACCAATGTTTCCAGAGGCCGGGTGACCCTCTGGGCAACCCAGTTGGAAATCAGTATGCCAATGCCAAGGGCCACAGATCCCAGAATAAGAATACTCCAAAGGGTTTGGCGGATCTGCTGATACATCAGTTCAAGGGATAAGCAGACCCGTATGGTTCCCCACCTGCCCCTGGTATCGGGAAGATAAACAGGTACAGCCACATCCATGACAGGGGTTGTGCCTAAATCAGGAGCGTGGACTGTGATCAAGGGTTCTTGGGCCTCAACAGCATCCAGACTGGCCTTGTCTGTCAGTATTTTATTTTGGAGATCAGGTCTTTTGCTGTATCCTGCCACCTTTCCTTCCTTGTCATGGATAATCACATATATGATGTCGGGATTATTGACGGCCTGGTTGGCAAGTTTTTCTAAAGCAACGTAATTATAGGTGACAAGGTGATCAATGGATATGACAGCAAGATTTTTTGCAATGGCCAGCCCCTGTTTCTCAATCCTGTCCCGAATAGTCCTGGTCTGAAGCATTCCCAGGACAATAGCAAGGGTTGTCAGCAATAGTAGGACCATAATTGAGGTGATGAGGATAAATCGATAGCGCAGGGAAATAAATCTTGATTTTTTCAATATATTTTCCTTGCTTTGGAACTCGCCATCTTTTTGTTTTTGTTATGAAAGCCCCTTGTTATTGAGTATTTAGTCATTTTGCGGGGAATTATCCAGCCAGACCTTATTGAGCGTCATAGTATGGGCTCCCAGAGCACTTACGTTAACTGATTTAACATAGGGTTGATATACCCGGTCCACACTCATATAGAAAAGCGGGATCAAGGGAGCAGATTCCATGATAGTTGCTTCGATCTTCTGGTACATCGCAGCCCGTTCAACCGGGTCCACAATTCCTCTGGCAGTCAACAGTGACTGATCCACTTTGTCATCTTGAAATTTCATGAAATTGGTTGGGGATTCAGAGGCAAAAAGAGAATATAAAAAACTGTCCGGATCAGGCATATCGGCAAACCAGGCATATCGGTAGATCTGGACCTTGTCAGATCTTAAATAGTCTTCAAATTTTTTCCAGCCATTGATATATTTTACCCTGAGCTTTATGCCAAGGCCAGCCCAGAAGTCCTTGATCATAGACATTTCCTGTTCAACCCTTGGGGTTTTAAAGGCTGACACAATCTCCAGTTCAGGCAGATCCTCCAGGGTCTTGAAAGGAATTCGGTTCAAGTGCTTGCGGGCAAGATCCGGATTGTTGTCCTCCATTTGATTTAATGGATTATACCCGGGCATTCCAGGAGGTAAGATTGTTTTTGCAATTTCAAATCGGCCGTTATAGATTTGGTTGACAAGGGAAATGCGGTTAATGGCAAAGGAAAGTGCTTTTCGAAGATCAGGATTTGTAAGATTGGGATGTTTTAGATTTATGCCGTAAAAAAAGAGGCTCAAAGAAGGCCTGTGAAACCATTGAAGTCCCTTTGAAGCCGCAAGTTTTTTTTTGATATCCCCGTAGACTGCAGTTTCTTCAATATTACCATTTTGAAAATCAGCTAACACCAGAGGATCTTGTCCCCCCTGATAGATTTTATAATGGATTTCGTCAAGATAGGCAGGTCCGGCAAAATATTCTTTAAACTGTTTAAGGCGGATGGATTTGCCCCCATCCCAGGATACAAACTTGAACGGACCGGTTCCCACAGGATTCCTTCCAAATTCATCCCCAAGTCGAATGACTTCTTTTTGGGGAACAATGGCAGCCTGGTACATGCCCAAAGCAGTCAGAAAGGGTACATGGGATTCTTCCAGGATAACCTTTAAAACTATGTCATTTTCAATTTTCAGTCCTGGAACATTTTCCCGGGTCCCGGTCCTGTATTCCTTAGCCCCGACAATTTTAAGCAGATGGGGCAATACAGCAGGAGCTGGCTCTGCACGCAAAATTCTTTTTATGGAAAAAACAACATCCCCTGAAGTAACTGGGTCCAGGTTGTGAAACCGGGCATTTTTTCTCAAGACAAACCTGTACACCTTTCCATTATCTTTTACCTGCCATGTTTCAGCCAGTGCCGGTAAAACAGAAAGATAGGGATCAAATCGAACAAGGCCGTCAAAAATCTGATGGACAAGAGTAATTCCATAGATATCCTGAAGATAGGCAGGATCAAGGGTTGCAGGATTGTTCCACAAAGGTGCCCGGTAAATGCCGCCTAAGACAGGTACAGGTTCGGGAGCGGCACCTTGTGTTGTTTTATTTTCTTCCTGGTTAGTACAGCCTGGCAGGATAACCAGGCATAAGAAAAAGAGACTTGTAAAAAAGAGCGAGAACAGTTTTGTCAGTTTCATCTTTCCTCCATAACAGATACACGATTAGAGAGAAAAAAAATTACCATAGGGGTTGGGTAAATGCAAGTAGTCTTAGTTTTAAGTAGTGCCAGAACGAAAACCGCCAATCTTCCCGATTACTGCGTTGGACTAAAATTTTAAGAATAAACCTGTAAGCCATGGCTCATTGCAAAACAATAAAAAAAGCACGGAAGAAATAATTCCGTGCTTTTTTTAACCTGATTTAATAAACAGGCCTTTTAAAAAAAAGATTCTACCAAGGACCGCCACCGCCACCAGCCAATACAGGCATTGCATATCCGGCAACCAAAACACCAATTACAAATAATTTTACTAATAATTTTTTCATTGTTTTTCTCCTTTGCGACCCTAATTAATTAAAAATATCTATTACAAATTCCGCACAATTATCGTTTAATTACTTATAGATAGAGCAAGGCATGGACCAAGTATTCCATTTCTATAAAATATTTTATAACTATTTGAAATCAAATGTATATTTTATAAAAATTGGAAGAAAACAAAAACAAACATACTTTGGGGAGTGCACATCCTTATGTGCAGGTAAAATTGCAAAAACATAAAATATGAATTTTCTTTCTTTTTTCCCTGATTTTATGTTGCAGGGCCTTGACCCCCAGGTTTTGCATATAAATATGTGCTAAATGTCTATGTTTATAGGCACTTCTTTTTTTATTTATATTTCAAGCACTTATGTCATTTGCGCTGTTGTTAACTTGTTTTGAGTCCATAATCCTGTGCATTTTTTATATTTTTCAGTACTTTAGATTGCACTGAAAAGAAGTTTTTGTTCAATAAATTAAGATAGTTGGTACTATTTTGATTTAGAAATACCCCTGGCACAATCATTGCTCGTATATTTCTTTTTGGATTATGGAATTGTCTTTAATGAATGTTTTGGTGGATACTGATATATTGAAAAATTTTCAACCAGGACAAAAAATTGAAAAACAACCCTGGATAGAGCAGGCAAAAACGATATTAAATCAGGGTATTCAAGACTCCCGGGCTAATACGATTCCTGTGTTATCAGAGGTTCTTGATGTCCTTAAAGAAGACCAATCGCTATTTTATAATTTTTTATCCATAGGATATGTGACACTTGATGAAAAAGGAATTGTCAAAGGTGCCAATCCGGCTGCTGTAAAAATGCTGGGTGTTGAAAAAAGTCTTTTAATCAATGCTGATTTTATAAATTATATTCATAAAGAAGATCAAAAAATTTTTCGATTAGACGGAAATTGCCTTTCTGATCTGCCCCACCCTTTTTTTGATGTCAGGTTAAAGAAAAGACAGGGCCTGTTTTGGAGCAGAGTATATGTCTCAATTAATGAATATTCTCAGGTTTGCGAGAGGCAGATAAGGCTTATCCTATGTGATATTAAAGACTTGAAGCGGGTTGAACAGGAAAAAATAAGATTGAAACGTCAGCTTCAACAGGTACAGAAAATGGGAACCATTGGTGTGCTTTCAAGCGGTATCGTCCATGACTTTAACAGTATTCTTCACCCCATCATAGGAAGTCTTGAAATATTGATAGAAGCTACAGCCCGTGACAGTGAACTCCAGGCGGCTCTGAAAAATGTTTTTACCAGTGCCAAAAGAGCTGACAACCTGGCGCAACAAATTCTTAAGTTTAGTCATCAAGCAGACCTTAGGGTAAGTTCTGTAAAAATTGGGCCCATTATCAGGGAAGTATTACAATTGATTGGGTCAACTTTGCCGGCCAATATTAAAATTATCCATACTATTGACAAAGGATGCGGACCGGTCATGGCTGATTCCACTCACATCTATCAGATCGTCATGAAATTGATTACCAATGCTTTTCATTCCATGGAGCATGATGAAGGAATCCTTGAAGTCAAGTTAGAAGAGATTGAAGTCACCAGAGATGTTCCAGATGGGATAATTTTGAATCCCGGTACCTATGCCTGTTTAAGCGTTGCCAATACAGGGGAGGGTATGGACATCTCTACAACAAGCATGATATCTGAGCCCTATTTTATATTTAAAGAAAAAAAAACAAGACCGATACTTTCCGATATTTTCAATATCGTAAAAAAGGTTGATGGGGATATCTGTTTTTCCAGTGAACCTGGAAAAGGGAGTCTTTTCCAGGTCTATATTCCCCGAGGGTATGTTTTCTTTGACACCACTCAGGTTACATATGACAAAAAATAGGGCTCTGTTCGGGAATGAATCAATTCTCTTTGTTGACGATGATGCTTCTATTGTGCTGGTCCAGAAAAAGATCTTTGAAATGTATGGGTACAATGTCATATCTTTTGTCAGCAGCCAGGATGCTTTAAAAGAATTTAACTCCCGGTTTGAGATTTTTGATATTGCCATCTTTGATATGGCAATGCCGAAAATGACAGGTCTTGACCTGGCACACAAGATTAAACAGATCAGACCTGAAATTCCTGTCATCATCACTACAGGTTTCAGCGAAAAGATCAATAATGATAGTTATCTTGATATGGGTGTTGACGGTTTTTTAATGAAACCTGTCAGTAAAGAAGAGTCTTTGACGTTGATTCGATATCTTCTGGACAAAAGATAAGACACCCACATATCTTTTGTTTATTCTTTTATCGAAGGACAAATGTTTTCTAATGGATATTGAGCTTTTGGCTTGCGCCGCCGCAGTCAAGAAGTAACTTAGCGGTCAGTTGTCTGTCTTTTAAGGGGTCATGGTTTCAGAACTTCTGGATTGACAATATGCGGCACACTGCAGTTTTTGTAAAATTCGATGATATTCATAGCAGCCAGTACAGACATCTGATCTCTAGCCTCTATTGTTCCCGATCCCACATGGGGGAGGATACAGACATTTTCCATTGTCAGAAGTGGATTGTCAGGCTGCATGGGTTCTGGATTTGTAACATCCAGACCTGTACCCCAGATGTCGCCTTTTAATATGGCCAGGGCCAGATCTTTTTCGTGATGGATAGGGCCTCTGGCAGTGTTAATAAAAATTGCCGATGATTTCATTTTTTTAAAGGCAGGCCCATTAAATATTTCCTTTGTTTCAGGTGTTAAAGCACAATGAACAGACAGCACGTCGCTTTGTAAAAGAAGATCATCAAATTTGACATAGGTCGCATCCAGCATTTTTTCTGCAGCTTTATTCCTGGTTCTATTATGATAGATAATATCCATATCATAGGCATTTTTGCATCGCTGGGCCATTTTAACACCGATACGGCCAAGCCCGAAAATTCCCAAGGTTTTATTCTTTAATTCAAAGCCAAGGTTTCCAGTGGGATTAAAATGCCCCCACTGGCCCTTGATAATGGTTTTATGTAGAAAAAACATTTTTCTTGCAACAGCGATCATAAGTCCAAAGGCAATGTCTGCCGTGGCCTCGCTCATGGCATCTGGAGTGAATCCGACAGGAATGCCAAAACTTGTGGCCATTTCAATATCAATATTATCATACCCAACAGCAAACTGAGAGATAATATCAAGGTGGCGGCAGTGTTCTAAAAAATGCTGATCAATGCTATCGGTCAGGGTGCAAAGCAGTGCATGATGGGTCTTTGCCTGTTCAATGAGTTCGTTTTGTGTCATTGGTCTTTGTTTTTCCCACAGGGTGAGAGCAAAATCTTCTTTTTCCAGGAGCCTGATCCCTGCATTTGGGTATAGTCTTGACACAAGTATTTTTTTTTTCATTGGGTGCAGTCCTTTATATTTTTTGTTCACAGTTTAATGATTTTTTTTCCAAACGAAAATTGCGAATTTTCAAGTTTCCCTTAAAACATGATTTGGTAGACACGATTTGGTTTTTACTTAACCGGCATTCAGTATCCCTCCGAGTTTTTGGACCACTGCCATGGCAGCGTCCAGGCCACTGTGGAGTGCACCTTCAATCCACCCACCTGCCCAGGACGTGGATTCGCCACTTAAAAACACTGAGTTGTGGGATAAAATGGATTTAGGTCTTGTTTGTTGAAATAATGCTTTCTGGTCTTCATACTGGCCCGGATAATTGAGTTTGAACGCACCATGATATCCTTTTTCATGCTCCCAGAAATATGTTTTGATCTCTGCTATCTGTTTGGAAATCATATCTCTGCCATATATGGTTTTCAGAATATCAACAGCTTTATTTAAGAGTTCGAGTTCATCAAGGGCATGCAGTTTTGTAGCAGAATCTTCCCAGGTGTAGCTAAGACAAATAACCCCTGAATCAGTATCCTCAAAATCAAAGAGGTAGGTGCCGCGAATAGCTTCGTCTGTAATGGTGCAGTTAATTGTTGTTTCAGGATCAAGATCTTTCCAGAAAGCCTGTCGGGTCCGGATGAAAATTTTTCCGGACCGGGTCATGTGGATATTTTGTATGGCTTTCCAGACATCATTGGAAAAAGTGTTGCGGCTCACCTTGATACCGGCTTCAAGAGCTCTGTGGGAACAGGTAATAATAACTGCATCATATTTTTTTGTGTTTCCTTCAAGGTCTGTAATTTCTATTTTTTCAACAGGAGAGTCAGGAGTGTTGATCCCAGTGACTTTTCCCAGCGGCCGGCCTTTATTAAGAGTTTTTAGACTCATTTCCCCCCAGTGTCGGCACAGGCGATAACTTTCCCAGAAACTTTCAGGGATTTTACTCACTCCCCCTTTGACAATGCGTTGATCAAGTTCCCATTTGCACACGATAAGTCTGAAAATTTCTAAAAAACTGACTGGGAATACGGAATCAAATCCTCCTGTTCCAAGCCCCAGTGATCCAAACAGACTGATTTCTTGTCTTGAAAGACCATGGTCACAAAGGACCTGGAAAAAACTTTTATTTTTAAATCGTTGGACAAAGTCCTGCCATTGTTGATGTCTTAAGTAAGGATTATCCCAGACCTCTTCCATTTTTTCTACCATTGGATCAATAAATTGTTTCCAGGCAGTATTGGCTTTTTTAATTGGGGCAGGTAATGATCCTCCCATGGGAATATAATGTTTTTTACCTTTAAAATAGAGTGTGGTGGGGACAATAAGTGGGTCGGGAAAGGGCTGACTATAATCAATACCAAACCTGTCCATGTAGCCGGTGATGGTTTTGTGAATGGGTGGAATCCGCATCGCTCCCAGCTCGGCAAGAGCTTTGGGGTCCCCTGGAAACTTCCAGGTATAGGCCCTTCCACCTATCCTTGGTGTGTTGTCCGGGTTTTTGTCCGATTCATATATAACGGGATGCAGACCTATCTTCATCAGCTCCCATGCTGCACAGAGCCCGGCGCATCCTGCTCCTATAACAGCAATCTTGGTCCCTTTTTTTTCATCGGGGATGTTTCCGATTCCTTTTGAATGACTAACAAGAGCATTATAGTCAAAAGGATTGTCAGGAATCTGCCATGGATTATATGTCATTCTTTGTTTTTCCGTAGGTATAATGGTTAATTAATATGAATATTCGATTTAAAGACCAGCGTCAAGTTAAAGAAAAACAGGTTTGAGATTTTTTTAAAATTGTGTACACTTAGGTGTTTGAATTTAGTTTTGGCGTTAACAATAAGGAGAAAATATATGCCTTTAGCGTTTAGATCCAAAAGCCACTCTAATATTGCTTTTGGTTTTTTTAACATTGAATCCGACATGTTGTTGTTGGAAAAGTATTTTTTTTTCGCAGATGATTTTTGCAGATGGGTAAATCAAATGGCAAAAGAAGATGATTTTGGAATAAAAAGTTTTGGGCACCAGGTATATTATATAGCTGATCCCAATGATATCGGTGATTTGATGGGGGCCATCCATGGGATGAAGTTTACTGGTTTTATCGGGAAATTGTATACTCTATTTCCTTTTCCGGATGATCCAAAAGCGTTTAAGCAGAACCCAAAAGGATTTGCTACCCGGCAAGTTGTGAGATCTCATATTGAATCTATTGCTAAAATAAAAGATATTTCAATTGAGATTTTAAAGGACGATCAGGCCAAAATCGGTTCCTATGTATTTGATAAAAATGGTTTCCATGAATTGATCAATTATGTTTGGAAGGGAGGGTATCCCCGCTGGAAAAATGAGGTAAGACCGAAATATGTAATTGATATGAAAGATTGTATTGAAAAAAGCCGCAACTCCTTTTTTAAAGGAGTGTTTTCATCCTAAACAATTTAATGTATGGTAAAATAATTGTAATTGTTTAGCCAGTTAAAAGATGTTATCTCAAAGCCCTGTCTGATGGATATTTGCAGGAGGTTAAGCGTTTAGCATCGAAACAAATATCCATCGGATAGGGCGGTTTCAAACATAAGAACTGAATAGTTACAAACAATTTTAAATTATAATTTCAAAAGGAAAATTAGTATGCCTATTGCAGATAAGATGGTTAAAATGGTTGAAGCAGCCTCCATGATCCGGAAGATGTTTGAAGAGGGAATTCGGTTGAAAGAAATGTATGGAGCTGATAATGTATTTGATTTTTCCCTTGGGAATCCTGACGTTCCTCCGCCGGCTGCCGTAAAAAATGTTCTGCTGGAACTTATTAACAATAAGACGACTACCCACGGGTATATGCCCAATGCGGGGTATCCCCAGGTAAGGCAGGCAGTGGCGGATTATTTGAACAAAGAATACAATATCGGGCTTACACCTGACCTTATTGTAATGACTGCGGGTGCTGCAGGAGCCTTGAATGATACCTTGAGGGCTCTGTTAAATCCAGGTGAGGATATCCTCACACCAGCACCTTTTTTTGTCGGCTATAATCAGTATGCATTTGTTGCAAGTGCAAACTTAAAAACAGTGGCAACCTTTCCCGATTTTCACCTGGACCTGGATGCTATTGAGAAAGCTATTACCAAAAATACACGGGTCATGCTGATTAATTCACCAAATAATCCCACTGGTGTTGTTTATTCCAAAGAAGAACTTTTAGGATTAGGAAAAATACTGGACGCTGCCAGCAAAAAATTTGGGAAACGGATTTATCTGATTTCCGATGAACCTTATAGAAAAATTGTTTATGATGTTGAGGTTCCATCCATGTTTGATGTCTATCCCCATACCATTATACTGACCTCCTATTCCAAGGAATTGTCTCTTGCAGGAGAGAGAATCGGCTATCTTGCCATTCATCCCAAGGCAGAAGATGCCCAAATGATTGCAGGTGCGACAGGGGTGACCAATACCATGATGTATGTGAATGCTCCCGCCCTTTTTCAACAGGTTGTGGGCAAGCTTCAGGGTGTTACAGTGGATATCAATATCTACAAAAAGCGTCGGGATATGTTTTGTGAAGGGCTGCATGCTGTAGGGTATGAGCTTGATGTACCGGATGGTGCATTTTATTTGTTTCCTAAAAGCCCAATTAAAGATGACGTTAAATTTGTGGGCATCTTACAAGAACACAACATCCTTGCTGTTCCAGGAATAGCCTTTGGTGGTCCCGGCCATTTCAGACTTTCCTATGCCGTGCCGGACAAAACCATAAAAGGTTCTTTGGAAAGATTCAAAAAAGCCTTTGACAGTGTGAAATAAATGATCGGGGTCAGGCTTGCATAAATGATCGGGGTCAGGCTTGCATAGTTGCGTTATTTAAAATAACGCAACTATGCAAGCCTGACCCCAGTCACTTACAGTCACTTAGATTTAATCAGGTTGCCTGTCTGGGCTTGGGTAAGGCTTCAATATCTTTTAATGCTGCATCAATTTGTTCCTGGGGCAGATCATGGTCTGAAAGTTTACCTCTGAAATAACCTTCATAGGCACCAAGATCAACAAGACCGTGGCCGCTCCAGTTAAAGAGGATAGTTTTTTCCTTGCCCTCTTCTTTGGCTTTAAGGGCTTCTCTGATGGTCATGGCAACTGCATGGTTGCATTCAGGAGCTGAGATATAACCTTCAGACCTGGCAAAGGTCATGCCTGCTTTGAATGTTTCCAATTGCTGGAGGGATTCCGGTCTGACGATTCCGTCCAGAACCAGCTGGCTTACAATAGGTGCCATGCCATGGTATCGCAAACCCCCTGCGTGGATGGGTGCCGGAACAAAATTATGACCCAGGGTATGCATGGGCAGCAATGGTGTCATCTGGACAGTATCACCGAAATCATAGGCAAAGGGACCCCTTGTCAGAGTGGGACAGGAACTGGGTTCCACAGCAATAATGTCAATATCTCTGCCGTTTATTTTATCCCGGGCAAAGGTGGCGGCAAGACCTGCAAAATTACTTCCACCGCCGGCACTGCCGATTATGATATCGGGATAGTCTCCTGCCATTTCCATCTGCTTTTTGGCTTCAAGGCCGATGATGCTTTGATGGATCATTACATGATTGAGCACACTGCCCAGAGCATATTTTGTTGTTTCATCACCAACAGCTGCTTCAACTGCTTCACTGATGGCCATGCCAAGACTGCCCGGAGAATCCGGAGTTTTTTCCAGGATAGAGCGGCCGGCAGCTGTTTCATTACTGGGGCTTGCTGTACAATTGGCTCCCCATGTTTCCATCATCAAACGGCGATAGGGTTTTTGATTATAGGAAATTTTTACCATGAACACCTTGCATTCAATGCCAAAAAATGAGCAGCACATTGACAAGGCACTGCCCCATTGTCCTGCGCCTGTTTCCGTGGTGATTTTTTTAGTACCGGCCAGCTTGTTATAATAGGCCTGGGCAATGGCAGTGTTAGGTTTATGGCTGCCTGCAGGGCTGACGCCCTCATTTTTAAAATAGATTTTTGCAGGGGTGTCAAGTGCTTTTTCAAGATTGTGAGCCCGGTAAAGAGGAGAAGGGCGCCAGATTGCATATTTATCCAGGACTTCTTCAGGGATGTCAATCCATCTTTCAGTGCTCACTTCCTGTTCAATCAGATTCATGGGGAAAATTGGGGCAAGATCCTCAGGTCCACAGGGCTGTCCCGTACCGGGATGAAGAGGTGGTTCCATTCCATTGGGCAGGTCTGCCATGATGTTGTACCATTTTCTTGGCATGTCCTGATCAGATAAAACAAACTTTTTGGTCCTCATAACTCCTCCTATTATTGGGGTTTAAAAAAAAATGCTTAATCCTATAATACTTGTAGGAAAAATCATTTTTTCTGGTTGACAATATTGGGGCCTTGACGGTCAACAGGTATTCTGTTCTTAAAGATTTCAATTCCGACACTGGAAAAGGGATCACTGACGAGTATTCTCATGAAAGTTCTCCTTTATTAATGAAAAATTAATAAAAAAATGCTGAGCTGAAAGTATAGAGATATTAAAAACTGTGGGTCAATACTGTAAAAATGAGGATATAATGGTGGTTAAAAACCACCATCTGCTAAATTATTATTCACTAAATAATTTGTCTCCAAATTATTAGTCAGCTAGGGAGAGCAGATAAGTATACAGGTTTATGTTTTTGTTTTTCAGACCCAGTTTTGTCCTTATTTTATATCGGTGAGAGGTGATCGTATTTAAGGAGACATTAAGGATCTGCGCGATTTCCTTGTTCACTGCGCCATCCTTAACAAGGCCAGCCACTTTGATCTCCATTGGCGTAAGATTCAAGTATTTGGAGGACAGTTTTCCAATCAAAGGCGATGTGATCTGGTTGAGATTTATTTGGAGCCGATCTATTAGTATCTGTTGGTCATTGTTTAAACCTGACTCTTTAAGCTGTTTAAGAAATGGCAGTATGGATTGTTTGATATTGGTTAGAAAATTTTCTTTATTAATGGTTTCTTTTTGTTCCATCTGTTTTAAAACAACCCTTAAAGCGATATTTGCTTCTTCAAGTCTTTGATTGGTTTTTTTTAAGTTGTCCGTGCGTTCCTGGATAAGCTGTTCAAGGTGGATCCTATGGCTCTGAATTTCATCCTGAAGGCGTTTACGCTTGAAAAATTCAGGAATATCGATTTTATTGTACTGTTCATGTTTAATATATGCTTTTTTGCTATACTCGCTGATATAATTCTTGATTTTGGAAGGATGGGCCATTATAAACCGGCAGTGGCGGTCCCCTTTTGCCTGGCATTCAACTTCAGCAGTTACAAGGGAAATTCCAAAACTTTCCTCACACCAGCCCGATGAATATCCTGCATTCATAACGCATACAGGAAATTGTGCTTTTTCCCCTTTTTCCATCCAGGCCTGGGCTTCAAATGAATAAGGGTGATCATAGATTAAATAATAATTTTCATCCGGAGTTGGTTTGGACATTGGATGAATTTTTACCGATGCCCATCCAGTATAAGCAAAATGGATGGGTCCTGCTGAAAGTTTTTCAATGGGATCTGTGACTTTCATTTTTTCAAAAAAACTTTTTGCATCTGCTTTCCCTATGGAATGGGCAATATCAAATAGAAAATTAAATGAAAGAGTTCTTGCCTCTTTCTCGCCTCGGTCTTTATAAAGAAGCGCCATCATGTCAAAAAATTCTATTGACATGGAGGCTGCTCTGACAAGTATGTACCTTTCCCCGGAAAATTTAATAGACCCTTTTTGCGGATCATGTTGACTTCTGGAAAAATAGTTTGTTACATAATTTTGGGCGGTTAGAAAAACCTGATAAAAATTATCAGGCACACTTACAGTATTCAAGAGGGGATCCAAAGGACGATTCATCTTAATAGTGTCAAACCGGATTGGTTTTCATGAATTTTTCAGGATGGGTCATAAAATTTTTATAGATTTTATAATATTGTGTATCCTCATACTGAATGGGTTGGATAATAGATGCGTCAAAACTGTAAATCAGGGCGTCCGGGCATGCCATCAAAAAAGGAGAATGGGTGGCAATAATAAACTGGGCATGGCCCTGTTTGCTGATTTTGATCAAAAGATTTAAAAGTTCAATTAATGATGCAGGGGATAATGCTGTCTCAGGTTCATCCAGAAAGTACAGTCCTTTGATATTATATCTTGATTTAAAATATGACATGAGCGACTGGCCGTGGGATTGGGTGATGAGCGATTTTCCTCCAAAATATTTAAGCATTTGGGCATCATTAATAGCCCATTCCTCAAGGTTTTTTGCAAAATGGGAAAAAATCTGGGAGCCGAAAAATGAACCGGGTACAGGACCATTTTCCCATTGGGTGGAAATGGTTTTGTACATATCTTCTTCATAGGGGTTTTTTTCACATCTTAAATTAAATTCACTCTGCCAGATGTGAATGCCGCATCTATTTGCTATGGCTTTGAGCAAAGTTGATTTACCCGTACCGTTTTCACCAATAAAAAGCGTGATTGGATTGTTAAATCCGACCTTTTCTGTGTTTTGGAAAATTTTCAGATTAAAGGGATAAAAATTTAAAACAGGAAACTTTTCCGAATGAATGTTTACCTGCTTCAAATAGATCAATTCTGTTTGCCCTTTCTTTTTTTGGCCTGTTCAATCAAATCAAATAAAGAAGACATTTTTGGCTTTCCCTTTTCTAAAAAGGTTTTTTGAAAGTCTTCTTGAGTCAATTTTTCCTTAAGATAAGCATGTACCTCAAAATAGGTGTACCAGCAGTCAAGGGTTTTAAAACATGGCGCTCCGTTGTTTTCATACCGGCAATAAGAAAAATTAATCTGATGCCCCAGTCTTGGGCACCTGATACAAACATCATCTTTTGGGGGATCTGCGTCAAGTGCAGCAGTATTTTGATTCTTGTGTGTTGTCATTTTATTCCTGGGTTTAAAAATGGCCTGCAACTATTTGTCAATTTGTTAATATATCAATTTGCAAAAATTGTTGCAGGCCTTAAATAATCTGTTTATGTTGCCTGCTTTGGTTTTGGTAAGGCTGCAATATCTTTGAGTGCATTGTCAATCTGCTCCTGGGGAAGTTCATGATCAGATAGATTCCCCCTAAGATAAGATTCATAGGCACCAAGATCTACAAGGCCGTGACCGCTCCAGTTAAACAAAATGGTTTTTTCCTTGCCTTCTTCTTTGGCTTTAAGTGCTTCCCTGATAGTTACAGCAACGGCATGGTTGCATTCAGGTGCACTGATATACCCTTCGGACCTGGCAAAGGTGAAACCTGCTTTAAAGGTTTCCATCTGTTGGACGGATTCGGCTCTGACAATGCCGTCCAGTACAAGCTGGCTGACAATAGGTGCCATGCCATGGTATCGCAAACCTCCTGCATGTATGGGAGCCGGCACAAAATTATGGCCCAGGGTATGCATGGGCAGCAATGGTGTCATCTGTACAGTATCCCCGAAGTCATAGGCAAATGGTCCCCTTGTCAGGGTTGGGCAGGAACTGGGTTCCACTGCAATTATATCAATATCCTTGCCGTTTATTTTATCTAGTGCAAAAGGGGCGGAAAGACCGGCAAAATTACTTCCCCCGCCGGCACTGCCGATAATGACATCTGGATAGTCTCCAGTCATTTCCATTTGCTTTTTAGCTTCAAGGCCGATTATGCTTTGATGGATCATGACATGATTGAGCACACTGCCCAGGGCATATTTAGTATTATCATCGGAGACAGCTTCTTCAACCGCCTCGCTGATAGCCATGCCAAGACTTCCCGGAGAATCAGGATCTTTGGCAAGAATGCTGCGGCCGGCAGCTGTTTCATTACTGGGGCTTGCTGTGCAATTGGCCCCCCAGGTTTCCATCATCAGGCGGCGATAGGGTTTTTGATTGTAAGAAATTTTAACCATGAACACTTTGCACTCAATTCCGAAAAAAGAACAGCACATGGAAAGGGCGCTACCCCATTGGCCTGCTCCTGTTTCAGTGGTGATTTTTTTTGTCCCGGCCATCTTATTATAATAGGCCTGGGCAATGGCAGTGTTTGGTTTGTGACTGCCGGCCGGGCTGACACCCTCATTTTTAAAATAGATTTTTGCAGGGGTATCAAGGGCTTTTTCAAGGTTGTAAGCCCGGTAAAGAGGAGATGGTCTCCATATGGCATATTTGTCAAGAATTTCTTCAGGGATGTCAATCCATCTTTGGGTGCTCACTTCCTGTTCAATCAGGTTCATGGGGAAAATCGGGGCAAGATCTTCAGGTCCGCAGGGTTGTCCCGTACCGGGGTGAAGAGGGGGTTCCATACCATTGGGCAGGTCTGCCATGATATTATACCATTGTCGCGGCATTTCTTGTTCGGTTAACACATACTTTTTTGTTCTCATAGGCCCTCCTGGTTCGCGGTTAGAATTATGGGGTTAAAACTCGTTGAATATATAAAAGTATATTCATTGAATACACCTTGCCGACAAATTGAACAGGTCTGATTCTACCTCAATTTTTTTTAAAAGAATAAGCCGGTCAAGTCAAGCATTATATTCCACCCTGATCCACCACCAAGGTTCCAACTGCCGCGTTGCCTTCGGTCCTTCCTCCCTGCGGAGTATGACTTATACGCCTCACTCGTCACTCCTTGTCGCCTTGCATCTGGCACCTTGCTGATGGCCAGGGATGGTGCATAACATACTGCTCAGCCGGTAAACCAGAATTTTTAGAAGAAATTGTAAAGGGGAAAGTCAACCTTTCTTTGGATAAATTAACCTTTCATAATCATCCATTGTGTCCACATCAATCAGGATGCCGTTGTCTGGGATCTGCACTTTTAATATGGATTCTTTAAATTTATCAAAAAGAGCCCTTGCTCCCCTATCGTCGGTTAGGGATTTTAAGCTGTGAAACATGGGCCTGGCAAGGGTAACCGGGTTACCCCGTCTGTCCTTGTAATACGGAATAACAATCCCTGCGCTGGAGTTTTCAAAGGCAGCAATCAAGGTATTGATAATAGGGGCCGTAACAAGGGGCTGATCACCTAAAATAAACATTGCTGCATCACAATCGGGCGAGACATTTTCAAGACCTTTGATAAGGGAAGTACTTTGTCCCTTTAGAAAGTCTTTGTTTCTAACGATTTTTATTTTGGAATGATCCAGGGTTTGACTTATTTTATCTGCGTTATGTCCTATAACAATTATGATTTCATGCAATGCGGATTCTCTTGCATTTTTGACTACCTGACCCAAAAGTGTGGTGCCTTCAAAGGGCAGCAATTGTTTTGTTTTTCCCATGCGGGATGATGATCCTGCAGCAAGTATGACACCGCTAATTTTTTTATTGTAAAAATTCATAAAATAAAACTTTTTCACCTTTTGGTGTATTATTTAAGTATTAAACAGCTTTTGACTGGAAATTCATCAATAAGTGATGCAGTAATAATCCTGTTAATGATTTTGTTTGTTTGCAAATGTTTGGCAATTTTTTGACCGGATTTAATTTTATCAGGATTGTCAGCTTTGTTTAGAAATATGGAATTTGACCTGGAATTTGATTCGGAATTTGACCCGGAATTCGAAATAGTATGGCCCAAAAGCCATGCCTTTTTTATCTCTATTGCAATACAAGTTGCAATAGACTTTTCATCCAGGGTTTTTCCAAGGATCAGTCCTGTGTTCTTTGAAAAAAGTTCAGCCCTGTGGACGTGGACCTCATCAAGAGGTCTCCCAACTGCATCAAGACCAGTAACAAGAATCAGATGGGTGGTTGATCCTGGGACTACAGGTTCATAAGAAGCAGTGGCTTTAAGGGGCTTTTGCCTTGCCCCGTCCGCCTCTACAATGATCCAGTCAAAAATGTCGGCCTGCCACAATTGATCAATGATATCCAAAGCAAATCCGCACAATTTGCCTGATGCTGAATCATGGCGACTTCCTGCAGAAAAATGAGAGTAATCAATAAGACAGGTATTAGATTTTTTTACAAGTTCCTTAAAAGAGCTGTTAATTAAGGTAAAAGGAGATTGCAAAGGTTTTGGCATGAAAATTTTAGTAGTTGTTGTTGTTAAAACATTTTTACCGGAATTGGCAAGTTGTTTTGCTAATTGGAACATGAGACTGGTTTTCCCGCCTGCACCAATTATGCTGATAACTCCTTTGCCGGTCAATTGCAATTTGTCAATTAATTGGGTCTTCATTTTATAAAATCAAATGCTAAAGGTTATTTATTGAATTTGAAGGAACTATAATGTATTTATCCTTTATACGATTATTTCATAATATTTTTATAATTCAAGCATTAAAAAAAAAGGAGTTATAAACTTGAAAAAGAATTATTTTACCATTTCCATACTGGCGCTAATGTTTTTGACCCTGCCATTGTCTTTATCTGCAATGGAATATCAGCATAAACTTGAAGTAAAAAATATGGAATTTTCATGGACCATTGAAAAGGATCAAATTCATGTTATGCTGAAAGCAAAGACAACCGGCTGGGTTAGTATTGGTTTTGATCCTGAAAAAGCCATGTTAGGGGCCAATATAATCATTGGTATGGTTAAAGACGGAAAATTTGAAGTTGAAGACCATTATGGTGTCCGAAAAAGAGGGCATAAAAGTGATAAGAGTCTGGACGGGAATAACAATGTGCTAAATCCCGCAGGCTCTGAAGAAAATGGTGTAACAACTATTTCTTTCACCTTTCCATTGAATACAGGTGATAAATATGACAAACCCATCAACCCTGAAGGGACAAGCCTTGTGATGCTGGCTTATGGTGCCGGGAAAGATTCTTTCAGGACCCGCCATACTTACCGGACAATTTATGAAATCAATTATTCAACCGGTGAAAACAAAAAAATAAAATAAACCTGACTTGATAACCATCACTATTATCATAATCTTGTTTTTTTTTATATCGGCGGCCAGGGGTTTTAAATTGATTTGGACTGATTCAGATTTGCTATGATGGGTTTGAGCGATTGTGATTTTGTTAAAGGTTAGAAAAAAAAGGATGTCTAATTGATGATATTTTCTTACAGCACCAATGCTTTTGTTAAATATTCCCTTTCCGAGGCAGTCAAATTAATTGCTCAAACAGGATTTAGGGGAGTTGAGATTATGTGTGACCGACCTCATCTGTATCCTCCTGATGTTGAACCACAGGATCTTGAAAAATTCAAACAATTACTTGAAAAGTTGAAGTTGACTATTACGAATCTCAATTGTTTCACTCTTTTTGCAGTGGGTAATACCTGGCTTCCTTCCTGGATAGAGCCGGATGCTCAAAGAAGGCAGGAAAGAATAGATCATACACTTAATTGTCTGGATTTGGCGTACTTTCTAAAGAGCCCTTGTATTTCTGTGCCACCTGGAGGGCCACCCGTTGAAATGGGCAGCAAGTCATCATTAAGTCTTTTCCGGCAGGGACTTGAAAAAGTGCTTCCAAAAGCCGAATCGCTTGATGTATCCATTCTGATTGAGCCGGAACCCGGTCTTTTAATAGAAAACAGCCAGCAGATGGGTTCTTTTATCAAGGAAATTGAATCCCCGCATTTAGGGGTTAATTTTGATGTAGGTCATTTTTTCTGTGTGGGTGAACCGCCGGAAAAAGCCCTTGAAAACCTGTTTGAAAAAATAGGTCATATCCACATTGAAGATATTGCTTCAACAAGAGAGCACAAACATCTTATCCCGGGAATAGGTGCCATAGACTATGACACATTTTTTAAAAGGCTTGATGAACTTAAATACAAAAAAGATATCTGCCTTGAACTTTACACCTATGCTGAAAGCCCTTGCGAAGCAGGCCTGGAAAGTATTGAAAACTTAAAACCGATCATGGAAAAATACAATTTTCCTATATAATCCTAAATGATAATTAACGATAAAATGAATCATTCATCAGACAACAACAATCAGAATATAATCGAGCTTAAATTTGATCAAATTTATAATTTCCCGGTTTGTTTTACCAGTGATGTGTTCAACATCAGCAACAACACCCTTATAAAAGCCATGACAGCAAAAAACCAAGCCCAGGCCAAAAAAGCATTGGTTTTTATTGATAAAGGGCTAATCAATCAGAATCCCCGGCTTTTGAAAAAAATTGTAAAATATTTTGAACATTATAAGAATCTTTTCTATCTGGCCAAAGATCCTGTGGTGTTTCCAGGTGGTGAATGCGTAAAAAATTCATGGGACCCTGTGCATCTGGCAACAAGAATCATGAATGATTCAGCACTTGACAGGCACGGGGTGCTTGTTGCCGTGGGTGGAGGGGCTTTGCTTGATATGGCCGGGTTTGCAGCTGCTATTTTCCACAGGGGGGTTCAGCTGATCCGGATACCCACTACAACGCTCTCTCAGAATGATGCAGGCATTGGTGTTAAAAACGGGATAAACCAATACGGCAAAAAAAATAGTATCGGAACATTTTATCCGCCGAACGCAGTGATCAATGATTTAAGTTTTTTAAAAACGCTGACGTTTGATCACTTTATCGGGGGGGTGGCGGAAGCTTTTAAAATTGCTTTGATACGAGATGATTCTTTTTTCTTATTTCTTGAAAAAAATTGTTCTTTACTCAAACAAAGAGATCAAAAGGCAATACAGGAAACGATTAAAAGGTGTGCCCGGCTTCACCTTGACCATATTGCCGGCAGCGGAGACGCATTTGAAACAGGATCTTCAAGACCTCTTGATTACGGTCACTGGTCTGCCCATAAGATTGAAATGTTGTCCGAGTTTACCATGGGACACGGCCAGGCAGTTTCAAATGGAATCGCACTGGATTCATACTATGCATGGAGACATTCCTTGATTTGCCGGACCGAACTGGATCGTATTATAACAGCACTTAATAGATGCGGGCTTCCGGTCTGGAGTCCTTATCTTGAGATCATGGATGCAAAAGGTCTGCTTGAGATAGAAAACGGGCTTGAAGAGTTCCGGCAGCATCTGGGGGGCAGGCTGACGTTTACCATGCCCCATGGAATAGGGCGCTCCTGTGAACTCCACAAAATGGACTTTAATATTGTCCGGGAAGGGATTTCTTTTCTTAAGAAAGCAAGTTTTTGATCCCAATTTGAATTTATCTTCAGGGATTTATGGGTTTGAATTTTTCCTTTTGCGCTCCGCATACGGGGCACACCTTGCGGATTTTTTTATCGGCAACATATCCACATACCTGGCATACGTAATAGGCTTCCACCTTTTTCTTGATTATCTTGTATATGGCACGTTCATATAGTTTGGCATGAAAGCCCTCCACATCCCTGGCCTGGCTGAAAATTCTGGCTGCCTCCGTCTCTTCTTCTTCCTCTGCCTCCTTTAGAAACTCAGGATAAGCATTTTCACTAATTGATTTTTCCTGCTCAAAAGAGTTCTCAAGATTGGTTGCCGTGTCCTTCACAAGGATTTCCTTGACAAGGTTTAGCTGTCGGGTGGCATGGACACGTTCTGCTTCAGCAATGGCGCTAAATAATAGTGCTATTTGTTCTTCACCTTCCAACGTCGCCTTTTCCGCGTATGCAAGCAGTTTGAAATAAGCCTTTGCTTCACCGATAAACGCATTGAAAATATTCTTCGTGGTTTTTGGTTTCATAAAATCTCTCCTATATTTTTTGTGAGCAAATTTATTTGTATTATTACAGCACTTCTTAAATGCAGGGTCCCAGTTTAAAGCTTGCCAAATAATTGACCAAAGAATTTTTACAAAAATAGTATTTTCGGGTCAAAGGATTGTATGAAAATCCCGTGACATCAAAATTTTTCAATCCAGTCCCAAAACAGGTCCGGTTCAGTTCAGCAGGTTTGATCAATGATGAATAGTCATGGGTACCTTTTGGCAGAAGTCCCAGTACATATTCAGCACATAAAATGGCCAGCAAAAATGACAAAAGGTTTCGGTTAATGGTTGCAAAAATGATGATACCCCCTGGATTCAGGACATTTTTGCATGCCAGGATTACGGATTCATAGTTTGGTACATGTTCAAGCAGCTCCATGCAGAGAATCACGTCAAAGCCTTTTTTTGTGAACCGGGTAATATGTTCAATGTCCGTGTTTATATATTGAATGTCAAGATTTGATTTTTTTGCGTGTGCCTGGGCAATGGTGATCATATGGTCTGATGCGTCAATTCCAATTGTGACGGCATCCTGCATGGCAATTTGTTCTGTAAGAATCCCGCCTCCGCACCCGACATCAAGCACTCGTTTGCCCTTAAGCTGTGTTTTTAGCATGATGTATTCAAGTCTTAAGGGATTGATATCATGAAGGGATTTCATCCTGCCGTTTTCATCCCACCAGTCCGTGGAAAACCCGTTGAATTTTTCAATTTCGCTTAAAGAGATATTGGGTTTAATCTGACGCATTGTTAATAGATGTCCCTATGCTTATTTCAGCCTTTTTATTGAATAATTTCTTGAAGTTTTCGCTTGATCGGTTTATCCATGATACATATATAGCACATCTTTTGTTTTTTACTAAAAGATTGGGTTATCTACAATAAAAATCTTAAGGGCTTAATACATGAAGCTGAACCTGCTGGATAGGAAAAAGGCCTGGCTTTACAATTATGCCAGCTTTAAAATTATGACTGATGCTTTGTTTTCCTTTTGGGAGATTGACTATTGAAATATGTAATGTTCATTTATGACACTGTGATTCCGGAGAAACTCCAGTCTTTTTTTGCTCTTTCACGAACGCATCACGGCGTACTGGATATGATGGCGCCTGTGTTTGCAGCCTTGGTTTATCTGGGATATTTTCCTGATCCCGGTATTGTTATGGTGGGTGTTATTACAGTGTTTGCAGGGTATACTGCAGTGTATGCCTTAAATGATATTGCCGGATACAGGGATGATAAAAAAAATATTCGGCCAACCAATAAAAATAAAAATAAAAATAAAAAAGGTATTGATCTGGATTCGATTCTTATCCGCCATCCCCTTGCCCAGGGAGTGATCACTTTGAAATCAGCGGCTTTATGGGCAGGCTTCTGGTCCCTTGTGGCTGTGTTGGGAGCCTATTTACTAAATCCTTATTGTATTCTGATTTTTATGGGCGGCGCCCTGCTGGAAATAATTTACTGCTATCTTTTGAAAATCAGTTTTCTCAGGGTCATCATCAGCGGATTTGTAAAAGCGGCAGGCCCTGTTGCCGCAATCTTTGCAGTGGACAAGAATCCTGATGCCCTGTTTGTGTCTTTACTATTTGTTTTCTTTTTCCTATGGGAAGCAGGAGGGCAGAATATCCCCAATGATTATACAGATATGGATGAAGATCAAAAAGTAAATGCAAAAACACTCCCGCTAATGTTTGGCCGTGACATCACCTGTTTTTTGATCATGGGTCTTTTGTCCACCTCTTTTTTAATCATGACAATATTGTTCTTTATATCACCCGTTGATTTTGGCTGGTTTTCATATCTGCTTTTTGGGTCAGGCTCTCTTTTCCTTTTGATTCTACCGGCCCAAAGGCTTTTGAAAATCCGCTCAAACCAAGCTGCAATGATTGTTTTTAATAAAGCCAGTTATTACCCGTTTTTTCTTTTATGCGTGGTGCTGATGAATTTGTTTCTATAAAGGGGAAATTAATGAAACGTATTAAAAAAATAATTCCAATCCTAAGTATAATGTTCATGTTTTTCATGGCCTGCCTGCCGGATGCACTCTTAGCCTTGGAAAGCAAAAAAGATCAGCTAATCAATTGTGACATCCAGAATCAGCAATGTGTCCAGCCGATTTTAAATGGTAGTATTGTCTTTGATATTCAGCCAAAACCCGTAAAAGCCATGAAAGATCTTACATTTGAGGTTAAGGTTAAAGGTATTAACCCGACCGAGCCACCAATTATTGATCTTAGTATGCCAGGCATGAAAATGGGGAAAAACAAGGTCAAGATGAAGATGACTGCCAAAGGTGTTTACCAGGGAACCGGGATTATTGTCCGTTGCCCCAGCGGAAAAACTATATGGCAGGCGACTATTCATCTGTCTGGAATCGGCAGCGCCAACTTTATTTTTAATGTTATCTATTAATGGTCATACTTGGTGATACACTTTTCTGGGTTTTTCTGACAACGGGATTTACTGTGGGATTCGGCCACTGCATAGGCATGTGCGGCCCAATTGTCATTTCCTTGTCAATGAATTTAAAGACCGGAAATACAGTCTGGCCCCCTGTTTTGTATCATATGGGGAGGGTAGCAACCTATTCATTGCTTGGGGGCATCATGGGCATGACCGGCTCCTTTACCATGGTGACTTCACAGATCGCATCGATTCAAAAAACAGTTCTTATCTTTGCCGGAGTTCTCATTGTTTTCATGGGAGTTTTCATGAGCCCATGGCTGACAAATTTTTCCTGTTTCAAGACTGGAACAGGTGTGCAGACATTTTTTTCCAAAGCCTTTGCACGGCTTGTGGGGTTAAAACCAACCCTGGTTTACTTTCCTTTAGGACTTATCTTAGGCCTGTTGCCATGTGGCCCCGTATACACTGTTTTAATTGCATCGGCAAGAGCGGGCATGGAGGCTCCTGATATCTATACAGGTTTTATAAGCGGCATGGTTTTAATGCTCGCCTTTGGTATCGGTACCATACCAGCGCTTTTTCTTGTGGGAAGACTGGCAGGAGTGGGCGGGATTAAACAAAGACAGATGATATACAAAGCCGCTTCAATCATCATGATAGGGGTGGGCATCTATTTTGTTATTAAGGGGATTCAGTATTAATGACAAAAATCCATAGCCTTTGACGGTAGGTAAAACACCCCTTAAAAGGCTGCATAAATTGCTGTCAAAGCCTTGCTCTATGAGGCGGAGCAAAGAATGTGGTCTGTTGTTTTAGAGACTGAACAGGGCCTGTTCCATAAATTTATTGGACAGGCAGAGTCAATCTTAAAAATTCCGTATAAGTAATTGAAATAGCTGGTTTTTTTAATGAATCATCAGGTTTTAATAACCGACATTCTCTTAAAAGGAGGTAACTTATGGTAAAAGAATTCGTATTAACCGCTTTTTGCAAGGATAGGCCCGGCATCGTCGCTGATATTTCTGAGGTAATCTACAAAAACGAATGTAACCTGAAAGATTCTACCATGACAAATCTGGCTGGAGAGTTTGCCATCATCTTGGTGCTTTCTCCACTTTCTGCCGGGCAAGAAACAGATTTAGAAGAAAAGCTTTCCACGGAATGCCGCCGGCTGGAAAGAGAGAAAGGTATCACCGCCTTTATTCGGCTGGTAAGCCACCCGGATAGCAGGCCGAAAGCCGATTGTTATGTTAAAACCCTGTACGTGGAAGGCCTGGATCAGGCCGGGATTGTATACAAAGTGAGTCGTTTTCTTGCCGATAATGATATCAACATCACTTCTTTGAACTCACAAGTGAAATTTTCACCTGAAAGCGGAGCTGCCATTTATAGTTTGTCGATTTCGCTTGAAATTCCTCAAAATGTATCCCTGCAAACCGTGGAGCAAGGGCTTAATCAAATCGAAGATCAGTTGAACGTGGATATCACCGTGGAGTGATTAGGCGTGTTTTCTCGGCAGATGGGATAATTACCATGTTTTCATACTGCGGTTTAATGGATTTTAGATCATCAAATAAAAGCATTCCCTGAAAACAGTTTCAATAACCTCTGAATGGTTATCGGAGCTGATCCTTCATAATGGTTGTTACATTGAGGGTGACTTTGACTTCTCTTGTTTTCAGATCATTAATCATCTTCTTTAGATCATGAGTAAACACTAAATTAAAAAAATTCAAACAGCTTTAGATACCATCGGTTTTTTTAAAAATAACTTCATTTCCATCCATAATTATCAATTTCTGACAATGATGACACAAGATATTTAATTTTTGAATATTACCTTTGAAAAGGAATCTTTTACAATGAGGGCACCGATACTCTTTAAGATTCGGGTTGCTCTGCATTGGTAGAATTATCGGTGCTGTATTACTCATTTTTTTCACTTTGCACGGTTAACTTTTACTCCCTGCTTTAAATTAAGTTTGGCTTTGTCGTGGATTGTTAATTTTTTATGATCCTTTAGTGATTTTGAATTACTTCGTCAATAGGTATAAACCCCTATTTGTTGAAGAAATGCTACAGGAGACAACCTTTTAGCGGGAAAAATTTTTTCAACAAATATGGTCACACAAGATATTACAAACTTCATAATAATAGCGGCAAACTATCTTTTTTGATCGAAAGCATGCCATTGCATTCCTGTGGTTGTGGTACGCATAAAAAAGGCAGGGCCAAATGACCCTGCCTATTCTATCTATACCTTAATTGTTGAAATATATTACTTCTTTTTCATATCATGGGGAACAACTACATTCGTCATCGCTGAAACAGTATTACCAGAACTGTCTGTTGCAATTACCTTGATAGTGTAAACTCTTCCGTCTTTATCCTTGCCTTTTCTGGAAGCCTTAAGTTGGATTTCTTCACCAAAATATGATAAATCCGGTTCATAATCACCGTATTCATCCACAACTGAAAATTCAAGACTTACGCTCTCTGAAAGATCTGTAACTTCCCCACCAATTGTGACGTTCCTCAATTTGTTGTTTGGAGGCCATAGAATTTCGGGGGAAACCGATATTGTAACATCCGGGGGAGTGGTGTCCTCCACAACAATGACTACTTCATCCTCGGATGTAAATCCTTCAGAGTCCATTACAAATAACTTAACAATGTGTTCACCTAAATGAAAGGTGTATTCTAATATTTCACCGTTTCCAAGGAGAGTGCCGTTTTCATACCATTCAAACGATACGATGTCATCATTGGTCTCCGGTGAAGAATCCGGGTCAGTAGATCCAGAACCATCTAAAGTTACCACGGTTCCATCATTGCTTACCAGCTCAACCGTCTGGTCAGGTCCGGCATCGCAGACGGGCGGTTGATTTGTTCCACCCGGCTCAAGAATATGGACATTATCTCCCTGCACCACTGCCAGTTCAAGACCAAAGTCACCGTTGGTGTCACCGATGGCCAGTATTCCTCCTCTAATAGCTCCGTCGAAACCAGTAAGAAGATCACCGCTGTTGTAGATTTCAGTAATATCAGTCCCATTGCGGTGTGCAAGGCTAAAAACATTGCCGGTATAGCTATATAATTCAGACCAGCCATCCTCATCGACGTCGATGAGAGAGGCGAAATAGTCAGTAAATGCAACAATTAATTCACCGCTTGGATAATCAAGAATTTCATATTCCCCATTCAATTCATTTCGGCCAATGATCTCACCTTGGCCATCGCCATCCGTATCGCCAAAGGAAAAACCACGCCAATTTGTTTTAGGAATCGTAAAGGAGTATGCATCATCATAGATACGACATTCCCATACGGAATATTGACCATAGAATACTGTTATAGTCTCTGAGCCCAGGGAAAAAACACCGGAGAGGCTGGCGTTAGGAGGTGAAGCACCCAAATAGTCCACAAAGGTATAGTCATTGTCACCATTGGCCTGATAAATACCGAGCCCTCTATATTCCTGAGCTATCAAGAATTCTTTTATCCCATCCCCGTTAGAATCGCCACCGACTACATTGGACTCGACTTTGCCTAACCCAGATATAGTATTTATTTGACCGTAAGTATTATCACCTGAGGCCTCGTAAATAAGTGCCGAGTATCCTTTGGCAACCAGAATTTCCGGTCTTCCATCGTCATCAACATCGGCAACTGTGGAACTTCTATAGTCTGAAAAGGGAAAACTATATCTGGTTACAAATGCTGCACCCTCACGCTCTATAACCTCAATTTTACCGGAAGAGGATCCATTTCTCAACACAATATCGAGAATCCCATCTCCATCCATATCTCCAACATACATAACATTCGCTCCAGCTGAAATCGGTATCGTTTCAAGGAGCATATAATTTAATGCTTGAGCGTTTACAGCAAACAAGCTGAAACACAGAATCATTCCTAAGAAGACTGACACACCGCTTTTTTTCATTTTTATTCCTTTCAATTTTAAAATTTAGTTAAACTGAATTTTCAAAATTACTGATAAATAAACTATAGCTGTGTTGGTCAAATTATTCTGGTGCAGGTGCGTTTTGAGGGCTGATTAATACAACAAAAAGATGAGAGTCAACATCTGTAGTGATTGCTACAGTTACACCTCCCGCAAATATAAATTGAAAGAGAAGAACAGCACCGGCAGAAGACGCTTACACAAGAAGTGCGTCGTCCGGTAAAATCTTTAGAAATATTAGTATTATTTTTTTGATAATCTCAACTCCTTTCATATTGATATTTTTGATGAAAAAAATCAGAAAAAGAAGATAGAACAAAGATGGCAGAATCTGAAAAATATAACTGAAATCAATCCGAAGATAAAACTGTGAGTATGAAAAAGGGAATAGTATTTTTATTCAGGTCTGTCAATAATTAATTCCAAAAGGTAAAAATTCTTGTTTTTTAAAAAAAAGTTGGATTAGCGGGATCAGGCGAGAAAAACTCACAACAAAAAAAACTCGCTACATAATTGGAGATAGAGCAAATTTTGTTCAAAGTATTGGAAAGAAGTTTTTTTAATAAAAAACAGTTAAAATATTGTTACCCATATCAGGCAACTCATCATTGCCCTCATCTACAACCATGTAAATGGTATTCATTGTTTCAATAACCCCTCTTTTCCGATCAATTGAGCAGATATAAGATGAAATCATGTGCCAGTCCGGTTTATATCTCCCGGCTGAATCTTCAACAACCGTACCGCTGAACTTCAAAGGTCCTGGATCAAGCAAAGCTCCTGGGAAAGTAGCTAAAAAATTTTCTTCAAAACCCTCTATGTCCGGTAAAATCAAGTGATGAAGTTGCCAATTCCTGATCAATCCACCGTCTTTTTTCATGTTTAATAAATCCTGTCTTTTCCTATATCAGGAAGCAAACCATTTTTTATTGAATTTTTTTATTTTTGATACCAATATAGTGTTTATTTTTTTAA
>FLOH01000841.1_pt1 | contig 54988 bp, 76 predicted proteins | sample 756751 | NCBI WGS metagenome assembly FLOH01 (sample SAMEA4026879, study PRJEB14308) | marine metagenome | biome: coastal water; material: water | depth 74 m
AGGGCAATGACGGCGTGAGGAGGGACCATCGGGGAGAGCCATATCCGCAGTTTGCCCCGGAGCGTGGCGGAGGTCTCTGCCCGTTCGGTGACTATGGCGTCGCGGCCAAGACCGGAGACATCGTGCTGTGCCGCACGACACGGAACGGGCCGTGGAAGGTTTCCGTTTGGGTAGAGGATTTCAGGGGAGGAGGATCGGCGCACAGTTGCGTGCTTCTGAGAGAGATCGGAAGCAAGAGGCTATGTCGCATGAGCAACGAGGGCTATTCCGTGCTGGTCGGGGTTGAGCCGTCGCTGTTGTATGAGGGCGCCAAGCGCCGCGTGCACAGATACGCAACCAAGGCGTTCTCTGAGCGCTACGGCGGGGACTACTTCGTGCGCTGCGGCGGGGTCGAGTTCGACGGCGCCACGCTCAAGATTTGGGTGCGTCCGCATGCGTGGATGGGAGCGCGACACGAAGACGAAGGCTTGTCGGTTGCGATCCCTTACTGCGTCGATATGAAATGGAACAGCAAGACGAGGATCAAAGACATTCAGGCGGCACTTCGTGAGGCCGGATGGCCAAATCGCAAGTTTGAGTACGCGGCGAAAGAGGCCGAGTGATCCCGCTTGACCCCGCCCAGTCCGCCGAGCTATGGTGGACAATCAAGGGCCACCGGCCTGCGATGCGCGGCCACCAGTGGCCGAGCGTGCGGGGCTGGGCGTTCGGGTCTGAGTCTTGGGGCGACGGGGCTTGGTGGGATCGGTGTAGTGTGCGGGTTCCAAGAGCGAGGAGGAGACCGTGACCAAAGAAGAACGCAAGAGGGTCGCCGCGTGGGGCGCCGATCTGTTCGGATGGGAGAGGTCACTGCCAGACATCTGCCTCGGCATTCGGGCCGGGCTGGACGGCAGCGTGGATCCGGTCGAGGTGCGCGTGACGATCCGGCACCGCAACTGGCTGGAGGCCAAGATCGCAGCGTGGCAGCCGTCCAGCGATGATGGGCCGAGCGCAGCCATGGACGCCGCAGTGTTGGCGCTTGCGAAGGCGACGGTTGCCTACGTTGACTGGTGGTTTTCGGAGGCGGCCGAGTGACCTGCATAGTGGGCCTGAAGGCCAGAGACGGATCCGTTTGGGTCGGTGGCGACTCGCTTGGGGCAAACTACACGGGGGGCTGCGCGCAGCGATCCGACGCCAAGGTTTTCTCCCGTGGGCCGTATCGGTTCGGATACACTAGCAGCTTTCGGATGGGGCAGATCCTCCGCTATGATGCGATCTTGCCGCCGCCACCCGGAGGCGAGGCAGACCTGCTCCGCTTCATGGTGTGTGAGTTCGTGCCTGCGGTGCGTGAGGCGCTGAAGTCCGGCGCATGGGCGAAGACGGAAAACGGGAAAGAGGAGGGAGGGTTCTTTGTCGTTGGTCTTCCTGGCGCTCTGTTCTGCGTGCAGAGCGACTATCAGGTTGAGGTCCCTGCCGACGACTACTGCGCTGTAGGAAGCGGCGAGGAGGTGGCGCTAGGCGCACTCGCTGCGACGAGATCGTGGCGGAGCCCTCGGCGCCGAGTGTTGGCTGCGCTCAAGGCTACGGAGCGGCACAACGCCTTCGTTCGTGGGCCGTTCGTGGTGGAGCAAACGGGGTCGTTAGCGTGACCACCGGAGACGGAACCTGGCACAGCCGGGACTCGGAGATGAGCGCCATCGGCTGCGCGCTCCTCAAGCCCGCTACGCTGGAGGAGATGCGCTCCGTCGTCAGCCCCGACGACTTCCACGGGCTGCGCACGCGGCAGGCGTGGGAAGCGATCTGCTCCATGTACGCAGCGGGGCAGCCCGTAGACTCGCTGTTGCTCTATGATCGGCTGAGGGCTGCGCACGGAGAGTATCCCGTCGAGATCCTGGCGGATGCGCTGGAGTCTGTCCCGACGCTCGTTCATGCCGTGAACTACGCCAGCGGCGTGGACGGGTTCGCACGAAAGCGGAAGGTCCGGTCTGTGCTCGTCGGTGCGCTGGATGCGCTAGCGTCCGCCATGCCGGACGATTGCCGCGAGCTGGCGACCAGCGTGCGCATGGAACTCGGGGCGGCGTACGAAGACCAGGCGCAGGGCAAGGGGCTGCTCAGCGCGCACGACGCGCTAGACGACGCGTTCAAGTCCATCGAAGACACGCTCCGCAACGGCAAGCCTGCGGGCGTGCAATGGGGGCTCGCTGCGCTCGACGCAACAATCGTCGGCTTGATGGACAAGACCCTGACAGTGGTCGGCGCTCGCCCCAGCATGGGCAAGTCCAGCCTAGTCAAGCGGGCAGTGATCCACAACGCCCTCGCCGGCAAACGGGTGGCAGTGTTCCCAATCGAAGACGGGCGGCAGCGGTTCATGTTGCGCTGTCTGTCGGAGATGGCGAAGATCCCGTTTTCGTGCATGATTGACGGCTCGCTGAGTTCCGAAGACTTCGACAGGATTCTGTCAGCGTCGGAGAAGCTCAGCGCCACTGCGATGGTCTGCGACGACGCAAACAAGACAACGCCGGCATACATTCGCTCCGAGTTGCACCGCCTGGCCAAGTCTGGCAAGATCGATCTCGTCGTCGTTGACTACCTGCAACGCATGACGCCGGACAGACGCGCCGACTCGAAGCACCTCGAGATCGGGGAAATGTGCGGGCAGATGAAAGACGCGGCGAAAGAGTTTGACTGCCCGGTGATCCTGCTGTCGCAGCTCAACCGCAGCCTGGAGGGGCGAGCAAACAAGCGCCCGCAGATGTCAGACCTCCGAGAGTCGGGCACCATCGAGGAGGCGGCGGATCGGGTGGTGTTCCTCTACCGAGACGAATACTACAACGAACAGACGAAGGACCCGGGCGTCGCTGAGTTGCTCGTCGCAAAGGACCGGGACGGGAAGGTTGGCACGGTGCGGGTAGGATTTGAGGGCGTCTATACGAGGTTCTACGATCTCAACGAGGGAGGAGTGAAGTGGTAGGCGAGCAGATGGTGAAGGGATGCGACGGGAGTTGGCGCTGCAGGGTTCCGTGTCAGCTACTGTTCGGCGAAGAGGCCAACAACTTCGCATCTTGGCTTGACAAGTGCGCGCACTGCGGCTATGATGCCTTCGTGCACCGCGGCCCAAGCGGCCGCAAGGTGCGGGCAGAGGAACTGCTTGACGGCTGCGCGCCGTCGGAAGGAGACGGGACGCCTGTGGTGTGGCAGCGGCAGGCGGGGGTCGAGTCGGAGACTCGGCTGCAGGTCTGTTGGCGATGCGGGTTGCCGACGCCGACGTTTGTGCGGCGTGGGGCTGTGAACTAGGAGGCAGAGTGAGCGACGAACAGATCGAAGTGACTCCCTCGCAGGCGCTCATGCGGATAGCGCAAGCAGCGAGAAACGCGGGCCATGCGGCCGACGCAAAGCGGATCGCAACACTCGCCAGCGAGATCGCAGGCGGAGCAGCCGAGGAGGATGAGGCGCCGGCCCCTACGATCTCCGAGGCGGAGAACGCCGAGCTGATGATCCGTTCCGTGGCAATGCTCTGCTTCGCGCGCAGCCTGTCGCTGCTGCAGGCCGGAGATCACGACGGGTCGCGTGAGGCGTGGGACAGCGGACTGGAGGTCGGCGGGGCGTGCCTGTCGGTTCGGGTGGGGCTTGGGGGCTGAGTGGCGAAGCGGTTGCGCATAGACTGGGACGCTCAGCCGCTTGGGGAAGTGAGCGTGTCAGAGATCGCCAGGCGCGTCGGCTGTTCAAGGCACGCCGTCAAGTATGCCATGGATGCGAGAGGGATCGCTGCGCCGTCAAGCGCCGGAAAGAGTGCCGGCGTGGACTGGGATTCAGAGGCGCTCGGAAGCGAGACAGCGACAGAGACGGCTAGGCGCCTGGGCGTCCATCCGAGCGCCGTCAAGCGCGCTATGGCACGGAGGGGCATAGGGTCTGCGCAGCCGCATCGGCCATGGACAGACGACGACATTGCGCTGTTGATCCGCATGTGGGGCGAATACGGGAACCGGCTGATCGCCAGGCGCACTGGACGGACGGTCAAGGCGGTTGAGGCGAGGGCGAGACTGCTCGGGCTGAATGCAGCGAAGGCCGGAAAGTACTCGCTGACGGCTGCGGCAGAGCGCCTCGGCTACCACCCGCAGCAGGTAAAGGACGCCGCCAAACGGTGCGGAGTCAAGCCACGGCGCAACGGAAAGCACTACTGGTTCCAGCCAGAGCAACTTGAACGGATAGCCCGAGAACTATTGGGGGAACTCCTTGTCGAAGTCGATTGACAGTTGCCGACAGTGTGGCGGGCTCCATTGCGTGGACCCGTGGAGCTACGCCCCGGTCCAATTCTCGGAGTTGGAAGACGGGCTCATGCCTGGCAAGCGCCGCATGTGGCGCTACGCAAAGGTGATCGCAGGGACCACATATCAGGTCTGCTTCCATTGCCGTGGCCTCGTCGCGACGCACTGGCTGACGCCAACCCCAGGAGGAACCGAGTGATTGACGAACAGGACAAGACGGCGGTATTGTACTCGCTGGGCGTAGCGCTTGACGGGATGGAGAGCGTGACGGTGCTTGGGCCACGCAAGCAGAAGTTCTGCGTTGAGTCTGGCTCTGCGGGCTTCGTCTGCTCCATCTGTTCCCGTGATGGCGCGGGCTACTCCAGCGCCCCGAAAGACACGGCGCAGGCTGCGATCCTTGACGCACACCGGCGGTGGATCGCTGCCGAGCGCACCGCGGCTTCTGGCCTGGACGCCAGAGTGCGAGCCGCAGAGGATCGCACGGCCGCCGTGTGCGGGCGCGACCCGCTGCCGAGTGAGCAAGCGGAGATCCCGCAGGCAGAATCGGAGCCGGACGTGGCCGCTCAGAGGGCAAAGAACATCAAGGACATCGGGCGGAGGGTGTGACTGGTGCCCGTCTACGAATACCGATGCGACGCCTGCGGGCACGAGTGCGAGCGGTTGCAGCGCATCACCGCCGAGCCGCTGCGCCTGTGCCCGATGTGCGACGCGGAGGCGCTAGGGCGCTTGATCTCGGCGACTAGCTTTCGCCTTGTCGGCGGGGGCTGGTTTGCTCCGTCGTCCAGTGGCGGGCCGCGTGGCGAACAGGAGGGCGACTGTGGCGAGTGACAGCGGGAGAGACCGGCTCTACCGGCGCGAGGTGTCAGAGCGTGGCCGAGTGCGCTACGTCGACAGCGGGCTCGACAGTTTCGATATGGACTTGCTGCCGACAAAGGGCGCAACGCTGATTTCTCGTGACGGCAAGGGCAGCACATGGTACACGTACAGGGTTGAGCCTGCGCGGGCCGAAGTGGTCGCCGCGCTCAGGGAGGCGAAGGAAGCGATCGTGTCTGCGATCGTGGCCCGCGGGACGGGCGCTCTGCGGATCATGCCAGACGCAAGCGACGAGGCCATGCTGGCCGCGTGGGAAGCATACAAGGCAGAACTCGAGCGGCGTGGCGTAGACATGCGGCCGCTCGTGCTGCGCGGCACGAGCCCCTACGAACTCGCAGACGCGGCGATCGCTGCACTTGAGAAGCACATGGACGAAGATAGGGCTTGACACCAGTGTCAGGCGTGCTATCATAGCCCTTGTCCCGGCCGGAGCTGACGCCTCTCGTGGCGACCTCCTCCTCCGCTGCTTGGTGGGCGGCGCCCGGCCGGGGCAACTTGGAGGGCGCTTGAGAAAACGAAAGAGGCCGCGACAGATCACGTACCTTGCCCTGCCGCTAGTCGAGGGCGCAGCGTACACGGAGACGCTGGAGACGGCGCGCCTGCTTGCTGCGTGCGTTGAAGACCTCGGAAGGGTGGCTGCGTACCCGCACGGACACACGCCGGATCCGCAGCCTGACCCGGCGAACGTGAAGCCGCAGGCGCACGAACTGCGCACGATCGGGCGCCGGATGATGGTGGGCGACGGGGAGATCCACGAACGGGCTGGCGTCGTGTGGCTCGTCGGAGATCACGAGACGGTATCGGAGCAGGCGGAGTGGTCTGCGGAAGCCGAGATCCCGTGCGAGCGGATAGACCCCGGAACGCTCGCTGCGTACGCTGCCCGCGGCGCAGTGCTGTTGGCCCGTGCCGTGGTGCCTGCGCACGAGTCGAAGAAGCGAGATCGCTGCGAGTTGCGCAGCGCGTTTCACGTTGTCGTTGCGTACCTGGACGGAGCGGGCAGGGTTCTCGGAAGCAAGGCTCTGTCGCTTGAGCCGAGGGAGTCAGACCGCGCAAGCCCGTTCGTCGCGCGAGATCGCCAGGAGGTGTGCGGGCTACAGATCGCAATGGCCGGAGGCATCATAGCAGAGGCCATGCGCAGCCGCCATTGGAAGCCGGAGACGCTGGGCCTTCTGCGCTCAACGATCGTGGTCGGAGAGTCCGCAGCGCAGGCGGCAAGGATCGCAGGTTACAGCGGGTCGACGAGTGGCGCAAGCCAATGGGCAACCAGGCGGATTGACAAGGCGATCTGGTTGATCTCAGGCATACTGAACAGGAGACGCCGAGAGGCGGAGGAGGCGGCGAATGGCACGAGCGAAGAAGGCTGATCCAGTGGACTACGCGGCGAAGGCGGCGAAGCTCAAGGCCGAGAAGGCGAAGGCGCAGCAGCCGGAAGAGAAGCCCCAGTGCTGCGGCGGCGACTGCGAGCGTTCCGACACCTCTGCACTTGCGGCTGAGTGTCGAGACTCCGCAACGTCGGCGCGTCGCAGCGTGGAAATGGGCTGCTACTCCGCTGCCGCCGTGAAGCGCTGGGCGGACGTGATGCTGCGCGCAGCCGAAGCGCTGGGCTAGCGGTGGATCGCTGCGAGGTCGAGACGATAGACGGGCACAGAGTCGAAGTTGACGCCGTGCTGTCGTCGGTCGATGGCGTCGTGATCACTGACCCGTGCGGTGGCGGAACGACGTGGCAACTGACGCACGCAGAAAGCGGCAAGCGCGTCAGCCCGCGGACGTGGCCGACGTTTGGCGAGGCGGATGCCGTGGCGCGTGAGTGCCTGTCTGCGCTGGACTGGACGGGCGGCGCAGATACGATGACGGACGCACACGCCGCCGCGGCTTCGGCTTGTGGCGGCGGGGAGTAGAACGTGATCTCAATAGTCCTAGCGGCGCTGGTGACTCTTCATCCGGCGCTGGACGATTCGACGCAGGTACGCCTGCTGGCGCTGTGGCCCCAGATTGAGGCGGCTGCGCACATCGCAGATGTGGAACCCGACGTGATCGCCGCGATCGTAGTGACGGAGAGCCGAGGCCACGCCAACACCTACAACATCGGCAGCGGAGCCGAGGGACCCGGCCAGGTGATCTGGGGATACCACCGGGCGCACCTCGCCGCTGACGGGCTGAGTCGGGCGGACTTGCAGGATCCGATCTTCGGGGTGCTTGCAATCGGGGCGGTGCTGCGCTACATTCGCGAGGAGCACGGCACCGGAGGCGAGGGTACGCTCTGCGCGTACGCAAAGGGAAACGAGGGGATCGGAGACGACGAGTGCGTTAGCAGTCGCATGCACATGGCGATCGCTGGCGACGTTCGGGCAGGGGGTGTGTAGTGTGCTGCCGAGCGCTCAAGACAGGGAAGGCACTTGGCGGACGCGGCAACCCGAAGTGTCCGATCTGCCTGGCCATGCTGGGGCTAGGGGATGGGCGCTATGCGGATTTTCCTTGCCCTCAGTGTGAGGCATCGCTACAGGTAGAGGTGGACGGGTACGTGTATCGTGTCTGGACACTGGTTGAGTATGGAGGTCGAGAATGCTAGCGACGTTGAGCCCAAGCACGGCGGAGCGGTTCGGCCGCCTGCTGGAGGAAGTCCACGCCGTTACCGGCGACCCGGCGCGGTGCATGACCTTCGTCGAGGCGGCAACGCGCGAGAGGCTTGACGCGATAGCGTCGGCGCCGTCGCTGATCGCAGACGTGGTTGACCGCGGGATCGTTGACCGCGCAGTCGAAGCGCTGTTGCTCGTGCAGGCGAGGATGGGTGATGCTACCACGACTGACGCGTGACCGCTGGCGGGTGCTGCACGCGCAGATGGAGGACGCGCTCGCCGCCGCAGACAGCGTGACCGACTTGGCGCGCTGCCTTCACGGGTGGCGCGGGATGGGCAGCAACACGCTCAGCACGATCGCCCAGGACATGGAGGCGGCGCTGATGGATTGGCTCTGTGCGGAGCCCGTGGGCGAGCGCTTGGCGACAGCAGAGGAGAGGGCCGCGCACGGGGCGACTCACGTTCGGTACTTTCGGGATCCGCAGTTCGTAGGGGATGAGGAGATCAACGCCAACCCAACCGCAGCAGAGTGGAACGCGGGGCTTTGACGCGCCGCCGCTACAAGAACAAACTCGACCCGCAGAAGCAGGCGCAAGCCGGCGAGGAGCGCAAGCTCCAGGCAGACTGCGAGGCGCTGCTAGGCGATCTCGAGGCGCTCGGGAAGGTGGCCACTTGGTACCACCGCCCAGACGTGCGGGGCAGGCGCCCTGAGCGGAAGGGGCTGCCGGATCTGCTGATCGGCGTGCGGCATGGCATGGTTCTTGGCGTTGAGCTGAAGACGGCGACGGGCAAGATCAGCGTTGAGCAGTTGGTGTGGTTGGGGTGCTTCGGGGACCTCGGCTCCGTGTGCCGGTCGCAGGGGGAGTTGCTCAACTTCCTTGAATCCGCTGGGGTTCTGCCGTAGCACCGATCTTTCTTCGCCCACCGCGCGCTTTTCGCTTGACCCCCGCATCAGGCCGCCCTAGTATTGCTCTTGACGGGGCGCACAGAGCGCTTCGAGAGGAGAACAAAGATGGTCACGGCGACTGACTTTCGGCGGTGGGAAGAGAAGGCGAAGACGATGACCGACGCTGCGCTGGTGTGGTCAATCAACGACTGCCGAGAGGCTGCCGAGGCCATGGACTCGATTGACCGCCACGACGGCGGCGACAGGGCCGGCAAGTACCGCGACGAGGCATGCGCGTACCGTAGCGAGTTGAACCGGAGGATGGCATGAGCTGGCAGAGGACGGTCTACGTCAACCGCAACGATCCCGAGTTCAGCCAGTTGGTTGAGTGGGAAGAGCAGGGCATGGAGATCGTGAACGCCCCGCGGCCGCTGCCTGCGCAGCACGAGTGGCGGGGGCCGTTCCGGCATGGCGTCTTCTACGCGGCCAGCGAGCCGTGGATGGCCGAGCAGATCCGCCCCGAGTGGAATGCGCTGCACGCAAGCAGCGTCGAGATCGTGGACAACGCCGAGATCAAGCGCAAGATCGAAGCACGCATGGCAGAGGCAGGCGAGGACATGGCGGAGATCCTTGAGTCGTGGGGCAGTTGGCCGGAGTTGGCTCGTGCCGACGGGTGGCCCTGGTACGGTGGCGTACGATGATCTACGGAGACGGAAAGGTCCACTGCGTGGACGTGAGCGGGCGCCCCGTCTACAACCGTTTGCTTGACAAGCCCGGCAACGTGGTGCCCTTCGCCAGCGGCAACGGGTTGTTGACGCGCCACCTGATCAAGCGCAACTCGTGGCGCCTAGAACCGGGGTGGTTCGATTCCGAGGAGTGGGAGGCCGTGAAGCGGCGGCTGTACCCGAACCTGGCCGATCTTTTCTCTTGACTCGGCCCCATGTGCGCCCTATGGTGTTCCTTGTGAGGCGCATGGGGCGCTTCGGAGGAGAGGGCACAATGCAGACCGCAACTCGATTTTCGGCACTGACTCAGGGGCACATCACGAGGCGCTGCGACTGCGGCAACGAGATCGGCGCCGGCAACTTCTCGGGGCTCTGCTGGGATTGCCTGGCGAAGATCCCGGCAACCTGCGGCGACTGCGATGCGGAGATCGAAGGGCTGACAGCGGCCGACGAATGTGGCGGCGCCTTCATCTGCGACAAGTGCGCTGCGGCTGCCGACGAAGACGACGACGAATAGCACACACCGCCCCGGCGTCGCCTGGCGTCGGGGCTTGAGGGGGAACCATGGACGGCATAGGACTCAGGCAGTGGGAGTTCGCGGTTCCAGGAAACCCGACTCACACCTGCTGGCGCTACCTCGTCGAGGACGTGATGGGCCGCGATGCGCACGGCAGTAGCGAAGGACGCCATGCGTGGGTCCTGTCTCCTGACTACCAGCGCGGCCCGGTGTGGACCATGGACCAGCAGGAACGCTTCATTGGCCATGTGCTCGCCGGTGGTGTGGTGCCGCCGATCTACGTGCAGCGCCATGAGAAGGCAGACCACGCGCCGGTTGCCGAGTATTGGGATTTGCCCTGCGAGGTCATCGACGGGCAGCAGCGCTTGCGGGCGATCTGCTCTTTCGTCGAGGGCAAGATCGGTGCCCAGGTCTACCACGGTGGCGAGTGGCATCACTACACCTGGGCGCAGATGAGCAAGCCCGAGCGGCGTTCCATGAACGTGTCTAGCCGGATCACATTCGTTGACCTGTCCCGCGAGGATCGCCTGCGCTTCTACCTGCGCCTGAACGGGGCCGGCGTGGCGCATTCCGAGGAAGAACTGGACAAGGTGCGCAGGATGCTGGCTGAAGAGTTCAGCGACAAGCCTGGGGAGTGAACCTGGCGCAGCATCGCCACAGCGCCTAGCGTCCCACAGAATCGACGCAAGCCGCTGGCCTCTGCCTGCGTAGGGGCCGGCGGCTTCCGTCGAAACTGGGGCGTGTGGGGGCAATGGAATGTGGAATGGGGGCAATGGCGCGGGCTGTTGCCCGTTGAGGAGGGACGATGCCTGACACAACAGCCTACCTCTGCATAGGCATAGACTATTCGAAGACCCCGCCGACCGTGGTGGGCGCCGACATCTTCAGCGAGCCGCGGCCGACGATGTGCGGTAGCGTTGTGCCTGTGGTGGTCGAGAGCCACACGGCTGCGGACTATGCGACGGCCAGCCGTGAGCTGCGAGAACACGCCGAAAGCAAGCCGTGGCTCCGGTGGGTGATGGGCTTGCCTTCTCGGACTTGGGGGGAGTGATGGCTGAGACAATGCCAGTGCCTACGCTTGCCGATATCTGGGAAGCAGCAGAGAGTAGCGTCCCCGGTCTGCCGCCGTTGCCTCCCGGAACTGGCAGCCAAAGGGCCGATTGCATCGCTCGCAATGCGGCCCTGTTCCTTGCGTCGCTTCATGTCGTTGATTGCCACGATCTTGCGTGGCCGCTGTTCAGCGTAGCCATTCCGACAGAGGGCGGCTTTGGTGCTGTGCTGTCCAGCGGGATTGCCCACTGGGCAAGCGATCGAGAACTGTGCATGGTTGAGTTGCTAGGGGCCGACAATGCCTGACAACCTGGCCGCCCAACTGCTGCACGCCGAGGCGGACCTTGATGCGGCACGGAAGGAGGCGGACGATTTGCGGGCCGAGGCGGTCGATCTCGTGCACGATCTGCGGACGTGGCTGTTCTGGTCAACCGAGGGGCGACCGGAGGGCGAGATGATGCAGTACGTCAACGACACAATGGAGCGGGCTCGTTCCTTTGAGGCGAGGAACCGCTAGTGGTGCCCCGCTTCATCATCATAGACGACCCGCCGCCGAAAGAAGGCGCTGGACCTCTGCCGGATCTTGTGCTACGATGGGGCGCAGAGGTGTTTAGGCGGCATGGGGTTTGGTGCGGGTGGACTTAGGAGACGTGAGGAGGGAGCATGAGCGAACGGCTTGAGGTACTCAGGAAGTGGTGCACGGATCTGGATCTGCGCCTGGAGAAATTGGAGGCGGCAACGAAGGGCCAATACAAGCCAAAGAGCGGTCTGGATTTCGGCTGGCACTTGGCCGACAAGAGCCAGGAGGAAGTGGAAGATGCTGGGTCGCAGAGTTGCGGCTGCGACGTGTACCACGAAGGCGAGCACTTTGAGGGCGACATCTGCCCGCACTGCGACAAGCAGGCCATGATTGACATTGACGGCGATGTGGAGTGGGTCGCAAGCGACGCCGACCTGCGCGACAGAATCCGCGATGCCCTGCGGCTGGAGGACAACGACGAGGCTCTGCCGGAGCTTGTGGACCGGCTGCTTGCTGCCCACGAGGCGCAGAGCGAAAGCGCCGCAGGACTGCGCTACGAGGTGAAGCGAGAGCACAATGCACGCATGGCAGCCCAGTGCGACTGCTCCAACGCGTGCAAGGCCATTGACGCATGGCGCCGCAAACTGGAGGCCGAACAGCGAGACAACGCCGATCTGCGCCGCAGGCTTGCCGAGGTCACGGACAGCGGCGATGACGTTGAGCCGACCCAAGAGCTGAAGCGCGCCATCATGCAGCGCAACAACGAACGTGGCAGAGCCGAAAGCCTTGACAAGGACAACGCCCGACTGGTCAGGGAGTTGACGGACGAGCGAATGGTGGCGGTCGAACTGCGCCGTAGGCTTGCCGCCGCAGTCGTGGACCTTTCCGCCATTGTGCAGCCCACGGCGCCATGGGAGGACGTGGCCGCCTGCTCCGAGTGCGGCGACCCGCTCGACAGGCCGACGGGGAGCGAGCGGTGTTCGCGGTGCGCTGATGTGTGCTACCCGAGGTGACTGCTGCGGTGTAGCCGGCGACCCCCGACCCCGCTTGCTGTGGTCTGTTGTCCCCAGTGGGGTCAGTAGGCCCCGGTTGTTTTCCTTGTCTGCTGGAGAGCGGAGACTAGATGCTGACGCCTTACTACCAGACGCCGCAGGCTACCATCTACCACGGGGACTGCCGGGACCTGCTGCCGTTGCTGTCGGCGGACGTGCTTGTGACTGATCCGCCGTACGGCGTCAACCTTGGGAAGCACCACGGAGCGGAAGAGTGCAGGAAGGGCGACCTGGTGAAGTCGGCATACGCGTCCTATGACGACACACCGGAGAACTTCGCCGAAGTAGTGCTGCCTGCGCTGCGCACCGCCCTTGCAGTGACCGACAGAGGCGTTGTCTTCGCTGCGGATCGAATGCTCTGGGACCTGCCCCGTGGCGCTGCCGTTGGCGGAGTCTTCCTGCCGTCGGCTTGCGGGCGCGGCCGATGGGGCTACGCATCCATGGCGTTCGTAGTCTTCTACGGTGGAGCACCGGACCTGCACAAAGGGGCGAAGGCCACAGCGATCCGAAGCACCGAACGGTCATACGTTGACGGCCACCCGTGCCCGAAGCCGCTGGGTTGGATGGTGTGGGCGGTTGCCCTCGCAAGCAGGGCAGGCGAAACCATCCTAGACCCCTTCATGGGCTCCGGCACCACCCTGGTAGCCGCCAAGCAACTAGGCCGCCGGGCCATCGGGATCGAGATGGAAGAGCGCTACTGCGAGATCGCAGCGAAGCGCCTGGCGCAGGAGGTGCTAGACTTCGGCGCGGTCGAGCAGCCAAAGGCAGAGCAGGGGGCGTTGCTCTGACTGGTACGTAAAGATTGCGTACCTCGCAAAGTTTGCGGAGCAAGAGGAGAGCAGTGGCAAAGCGAGAACACAAAGAGTGGCCCGAGAAAACCTGCGCTGCCGTTGACTGCGATGCGCCGGTCTATGGCGGGAGCAACGCGGCGAAGTTCTGCCTGAAGCACGGGACGCCAACCGAGCGCAAGAGGCAGAACCTTCTGTTGATGCCGGTGTTTGACCCAGACAAGCACGCCAGGCTGTCTGCGTTTGACGCCGGGACGCATGTCCCGTATGGCTGCGGCGTTGACGTGTTCAGCGTTCGTGTCGGCGCAGACAGCACGGAGAGCGTGCGCGTTGTCAACAGGGCAGATGTTCCGAGGTTGCAGGCTGCGATAGCAGAGAAGAATGCGAACGAAGAGCGGTGGCAAGCACGCCAAGCGCAACACCGCAAGGTGTGCCAAGAGAGGATGGCAGAGAACGACAGGATCGCAGCAGAGCGCAAAGAGAAGGCCAGGCTAGCGAGGGAGAAGCGTGACGCACTGCCGCGCGTGACAACGACTCGCCTTGCGATCTGGAACGACGGCGCCGAAGACATGCCGGATGCGGGCCACGACTACGACCCATGCGGAGCGCCTGTATTGGCGACGATTGACGGGGAGCCGTGGCTTGTACAGTCTTGGCGGCTGCGGCATGCGCCTAGCCGACGGGAGGCGAAGGCTAGCATGGAGACGCCGAACCTGTCTAGGTGATCTGCAAGACGGCCTGATCCTGTCGCTGCCTACATGCGCGCCCTTGCAGCCCTGAGCATGGCGGCGATCTCATCTGCCCTGATGCGCCGATCTTCCGGGTCCATGTCTTCGGGCCGCTGCTTTTGGGTTGGCTCAAAGGGCACGAACGAGCCTGCGCTTGGGGTTCCTGCTGGTGCGGAGAGGTAAGCGATCTCTGCTTCCTGAATATGCTTCGCTCGGTGTGCTTCTATTCGCGTGGGCGCGAGGTGGTTGTTCGCGTGGGCGCGAGGTTGCATATCGCGTGGGCGCGAGGTGGCTGATTCTGCATCGCGTGGACGCGAGGTGGCTCGCTGTTCGCAAGACACACGGGAGCGGTTCAGCATGAAGCGCCGCTTCCTGCCGCCCGGGGCTGGTTCCACCTTGCGAGAGATGAAGCCCTTAGCCTCAAGCCCCTTCGCCACGCGCCACACTTGCGACTCGCTCAGGTTCATAGCCTTTGCCAGCATGGCGTTTGACGGCCAGCAGATGAACTCGCCGCCGTCACGTTGCGGGTTGCAGTGCATGAGCAGCAGCACCAACAGGTGAACTTCCCTAGACGAAAGCTCTCCGCTGGCAAAGTTGTCGTTGCGGATGATTGTAAACAGGTTTCGGATTCCCTTCGGCACAACTCAATCCTTTTGTGCCTTGACAGGGGGCCCGATCTGGTGTAGGCTTGTCCATGTCGTCGGCACCTCCCTGACAGGTGGCGGCTACAAGGGGCGTCGCGCTGACGACGCGGCGCCCCAACTCAAAGTATCCTGTAGCACATTGCGTGCCAGTTGTCAAGGGGGGATTGTGAAAAACGACATTGCCGTGCGCGTGCTGTGGCACGATGACCCAAGTACGCACTGCTGGCTTTGCGGCGACACCGGCGGGCGCTATGCCTATGTCCGGGCGTACAACGACGGGTTCCGGCTTGACGCGCTTTCGGTCTTGATCTGCCCGGCGTGCTATGCTATCATGGCCAATGCTCTGGTTGATGGTGGGCCGAAGATGATGAGCGCGGAGGGGTGACATGGGCGACACGAAGACGAATGAATCCCCTACGTGTCCGGCATTCGACGACGGCTGCACGGCGGGCGGCGTAGTCGACAGTTGCGGTACGCGGGACTGCCCGCTGAGGTACGCCACCGAGCGCCTGATCCAGGTCGTGAAGGAGCGCAGGTGCGAACACGCATGGGTGAGCACCGAGTGGGGATCTGCCGTCTGCGGGAAGTGCGAAGGCAGGCCGTCATACAGTACATGGTACTGCCCGGATTCGCCAGACCACCTATGCCATTACGACAACGGCGACTGGGACCAGTGCGACTATTGCGGGGACCCAGAAGAGCGGAAGTAGCGGAGGGGTGACATGGGCAGCGAGATCGTATCCTGCGTAGAGGCGCTAGGCTATACCTTCGGGGCGTGCGTGTCGTGTCAGGCGACTGAGGCGACTGAGGCGAACTTCGTGCGGATCGGCGTTGGCAGTGAGTATTCAGAGACGAGATCGCTTGTGCTCTGCTCCGCCTGCTACACGCTGCTGCGTGACGTGATCACGGTGCATCACTCGGAGACGGAGCCGCAGGGCGGGAGCTACACGGAGATGACGAGGGAGGTTGAGGGGTGAAGGTTGTAGCAACGGTGACGCCGCGCCACTGGGGCGGCGAGTGCAACTCGTGCCAGCGAGACGTTGACGGCCCAATGTGGGGCGTTCAGATCGGCCTTGTGCCGCCGAGCGAGGCGAGCCCGTACATGCTGCTGTGTGCCGACTGCCTGGCGCTGCTGCGGGATGCGCTACGCTGCCCGGACCTGAGAGACGGCGTTGAGATCGTGCGGGAGGTTGACTGATGGGCCTTGACACTTCGCATGGATGCTGGCACGGTGCGTATTCGGCCTTTGGCCGGTGGCGTGAAGAGATCGCAAGGGCCGCCGGACTTCCGCCGCTTGAGTTTATGGAGGGGTTCTGGGGCGCATCATGGAACAGGTGCACCAACAATCTCTGCCCGTTCGAGAGGGTGTCCAGTGACCTGCCGATCCGATGGGATTGCCTGCGACCTTCGCCGCTGTTCACGCTGCTGCACCATAGCGACTGCGAAGGCGAGATCGCGTGGGAAGAGTGCGCAGCGATTGCGGACGCGCTCGAAGAGTTGCTGCCGAAGTTGCCGACAGAGGAAGACGGAGGCCATATCGGAGACTGGCGGGAGACGACGCAGGGGTTCATTGACGGGCTCAGGCTTGCCGCCGAGTGTCAAGAGAACGTCGAGTTTCACTGAGGAGGAACCGTGACCGCCTACCACGTCACAACGCCAAAGAAGGTGGACCGCTACCTGTCAACGGGCGGGATCCTGCCGCCGGTGCGATTCTGGCCTAGCCTTTGCACTGCGCAGCGGTGGGCGAAGCGGACAGGGCGCAGCGTGATCTTGCGATTCGATGCGCCGCATTCGTGGCCGTTGCCGGATCACAAGCCTGCGCGGTGGACTGATCAGATGGTGATTGAGTGGAGCGAGGAGGCGGGAGCATGAAGCGCCTGACCCCGCACCAGCGAATCATGAGGGCATCCGAGCGTGGCGCTGGCTGCCGGCTGTCTGTCGAAGACTGCGAGGCGTTGGCCGGAGACCACGCAATCATGCAGCGTGCGGCTGACGACGACGAGATGGCGAAGCTGCCCGATGACGAAGCCGATCACTATGAGTGCTTCGAGCCCGGGCCGATGTGTGGTGTTGCGTTTTGCATCGGTGATGGCTGGTACCGTTGCCCAGAGTGCCGCAAGTACAACAGCGAGACGGAGGTGGGGTGGTGAAGATCACGCAAGGCAAAGGAAAGGAGACGATTGGGTTCGATGAGTTTGCCGAAGTGGGAAACATCACGGCCTGTCTCAATGGTGGAAAGATCGCCGTGTCTTCGCTTGTCTTCCACAAAGACACGGTGGCCCTGCTTGACGTGGAAGGCGACGAACACGCGACAGACAACCCAACGGGCGGCCCATGGCTGACCACCGATGACTGCTGCGACTTCGGCGCCCTGCTGGTCCGCATCGGCGAGGCGATGAAGGCCGGGGCCACGGCGGAAGAGGCGCTGAAGGCTGTTGCTGGGGAGGGTGAGTGATGACCTACCGAAACCGCAAGCCGATTCCGGCCCCGCTCCGCTTCGCCATGCTCTGCTGGCGTACGCTCCTCGGGCTTCCACGCCGGACCCTGAGCGCCTTCGTGCGCCTGCTGGCGCGGATCGTCGACACGTCGGGGCGCATTCGATACCTCGAGGGAGAGCTTGCCCGCGCAACCGGGCTGCTGGCCGGGAGCCCGGAGATCATCCACGCCGAGGTGGCCAAGCACGGGATGACGTGCGAACTCAAGCACCCCTTCTTCGGCGTGCTTGTCGAGGCGCTGGGGTGCTTCCTCGACGACCCTCTGGCGCTCAACTACGTGACGATGGCCGTCTACAGCGCTCGCCACGGGATGATGGATGTCACGGTGAAGCGGGCAGGGCGCAAGTCTCCGGCCGAGGTGATCGGTGAACTACAGGCGAGGATCGCAGAGTTGGAATCCGCCGCAGATTCCGCTTGACGGGTGGCCGCTGCGCGTGTAGGTTGTGGCGAGGAGGGAAGCATGGCCAACTACCGGATCAGCATAGACGAAGCCATGGAGGGGCTGCGCATAGCGCAGCTCAACGCTGGGGCGTACCAACACGGACAACTCGGCTACGCAGTGCGGGCGCTCGATGAGCGGCGGGAGATTGACGCCGACGTGAGGCGGCTTGCTGCGATGGTCAGCGAGCGGGACGCTGAGGTTGAGCGTCTGCGACAGAACGTCGAGGACCTGCAGACGGTGCTTGATGTGACAGACAGGGCCCTGACGATAGAAGCGGACAGGGCCGTTGCTGCTGAGGCCGAAGCCGGACGGCAGGGGATGCTTGCCACGAAGAACGCAGCGATCGCAGCGCTGGCTGCCGTGGTCGCCGTTGTGCTGTTCTTTGCTGCCCTGTCCGGCTGCTACCCAGAAAATCAACCCGAGCCCGTCGATGTGGTCAGCGTCCAGATCGTTGGCGACACCTGCCGCATAGTGAACTACTGCGATCAGCCGATCGTGATCCGGCCGATGGGGCGCCCTGGGTACAGCGCCGACGTGCCGTGTGATGCGTGGTCTGAGCTTGGGCGTGGGGAGTTGATCTTTCCTGGGCAGAACGTGGCTTGCATTGGGTGGAGGGATGAGTGATGGCTGATGCTGTCGCAGCAATGGCGACCCATCGGGCAGAGAACGCAAGGCTGCGGCGCCGGATTGTTGACCTTGAAAAGGAGGTTTCGGCGCTACTGTTCAGCATGGACGGAGACGAGGCGAAAGCAGCCAAGGAAAACGCCAGGGCTGACGAGCAGTATGCGCAGCAGATCAGGCGCATGGCAGCAGCCAGCGCAGAGGTTGCCGCCTATCGGCTGCTTGAGCGCATAACGCCGAAGACCCAGGCCGGGGCACGCAAGGCGCTGCGCAAGGCGACGGCGACCAACAGAAGGCTTGGTAGGCGACTGAAGGATGCGCGGCGAATGCTTGGCTCTGCGGTTTCGGCCATGAAGATCGGGCGCACGACGGCGAGTTTTGACCTTGACGGATCGCTCAGTGTTGTGCATGTTGTAAGCGCGCAGGAAATGGTTGTCGTTGACCTGGACGCGCTGCGCGCGTTCTTTGCGCTTGCTGGGCTTTCTGGTGGAGGGGCGAACGATGGCCGACTTCAAGACGATCAGGCTCAACAAGATGGTAGTGCGCAAGGCGCCCGGCGATCTGGCGTGGTCGTTCTGCCTTGACGGCGCCACGGATTCTGGCAACCCGTACGCTATCACAGAGGGCTCGCTTGTGCATTGCCTTGACACCATGCTTGAGAGGATGCTTGACGAAGAGGAAAACCTGCGCTATGGTATCAGCAGCGTGCGGGCGATGCTCGACGAACTTCGTTGATGGGGGGGGATGCGATGAACTGGCAGCGCGGCCTAAGAGGCGTGACGACTCGATACTCTGTCGGCGAGGAAGACGGGACGGCCGCGCCATGGACGGAGCAGATCAAGCGCCACGAAGCCCGAGACATCGTGTTGCTGCTGTCGCAGGATCTGCGCCTGCTGCTTGACGGCGAAGCGGGCGACAAGGCACGGGAGCGGATCGCTGAGCACATGGAGCGGGCCGAGGTTTGGTTGGGGGTGTAGGGTGGCGAAGAGAACATACAGGCTCCCCAGCGGAGAGACCACGACAGACGCGGACGTGTACGCCGACGCATGGCAGGCGCTCGGCGCTTCTGTCGAGTGGGCCACAGGTGGGACATGCTGCGCGTTCGATCCGAGCGTGGTCGTGTACTTCGAGGACAGCACAGCCACGCTAGCCGTTCCGGTGTTCGTCGCGCAGCGCATGGAGCGGCTGCGGTTTGCCTTCGATGGTGGCGAATAGGCGCACTGCAGCCACGCACATCGAAGATGAGCGCCGGCCTATGCCTGCCGGTAGGGGCTGGCGGTTGCGTCCAGCAGAGAGCGGCCAGGGTGCCTTGAAGTGCCATTGCGTGAGACTGTGGCGCCTGCTGGTGCCATGAGGGGGAGACGATGCGAGTAGACTTCACGATCAAGGGCGACAACATTGGCGAGGTTGCCATGTCTCTGGCGAATTCGGCGAGTGTTCTCGATCTTGTGGCAGATAGAAACGCCGCAGTTGCCAGGGCCGAGAAGGCCGAGGCGGACCTGCTAGAGGCCAGGCACGACGCGGACTGCACAAGGCTTTGGATGCTTGGCGCCGAGTCGAAGAGGGAGATCGTTGCCAGGGAGATGGATCGCCTGCGAGAGTGGAAGGGCGTGGCCGTTGACGAGATCGCAGGGCTGCGGCTGGCGAACGACGAACTGCAAACCGCCATCCTGAGCCACCGCTACAACTGGCGCCGTGTGGCTGCCGCCTGCGGGATGAGCGAGTCGGGGACTGCGAAGGAGATTGCGGCGCGGGTGGCGGAGATGAAGGCGGCGAAGCCCGCAGTCGTGTGGGTCACTGACCAGGCGTGTGGGCCGTTCCGGTGGGTCAGCGCGCCGCCGAAGACTTGCGGGGGGTGCCGCAGGTACAACAGCACCGGCCCAGACGCAGGGACGTGTGACAGGTTCGGGCACCATGTGCACGGCACCGGCAATGCTTGCGGTCACCCAGTGGCGAAGGGGGACTGACATGGCGAAGGTTCTGATTCTGGGCAACGACACGGTCTGGAGTGCGATCACGATAGCAACGAGCAGCGAGTTCGTCGGTTCGCTCAAGGAGATGGCCGACGCAGAGTTCCTTGAGGCCCTCGGGGCAGAGTTCGGAGACAGGGCGATCAACGGGTTCCGCGTGTGGGAGGGCGCAGTGGAAGAAGAGAGCGCCGACGCCTTCTGCTATCCTGGCAACCGGGCCAAGGGCAAGATCCGCAAGATGAAGCCCGACGAGACGTTCTCGAATTGGCTAGTGCGCGACATTCGGGATCTGCTGGACGTGACGTGATGCCCGACAAGACCTGCGGCGAGTGTGCGCTGTTCATGGACGGGTGCGCGATGGACGACCCGGGGGCTTCGGTGTGCCCGGAGTTTGCGGTTGAGCCAGCGGCCGAAGACGAGACGGCCGAGCGCCTGAGTGATGCGCTGTCTAGGATTGACAGGCTAGAGGAGGCCGTTGAGCGGCTGGAGGAAGAGTTGCACGACCTGTGTTCCACCGTTGCGGAGTTGCCGTGACGGCCACGGTCCACCACGGCGACTGCCTGGAAGTGATGCCGACGCTTGAGGCCGGGAGCGTGGATCTCATCGTGACAGATCCGCCGTTCTTTCGAGTGAAGAACTGCGCGTGGGACCGGCAATGGAACGACGCCGACGCCTTCCTTGCTTGGCTTGGGCGTGTCGCTGACGAGTGGGCGCGGCTGCTTGCGCCGAACGGATCGCTGTATTGCTTCGCCTCCGTGGCCATGTCGGCGCGTGTGGAGACGGTGCTTGCTGAGCGGTTCCGGGTGCTGAACTCGATTCGGTGGGCGAAGCCGGCGCATTCGACGAAGGCCGAGATGTTCCGCAAGGGCGATCTCCGCTGCTACTTCCCGGCAAGCGAAGCGATCATCTTCTGCGAGCAGAAGCACTCCGACAGCATGGCGAAGGGCGAGGCTGGCTATGAGGCGCAGTGCGAGCACCTGCGGGGCTTCGTCTTCGAGCCGCTGCGGGCGTACCTGGACGGGGAGCGGCGGCGGGCGGGGGTGGACAAGATCGCCTGCAACGTCGCCTGCGGCTTCAGCGCCACGCCTGGCGGGATGGCGGCGCGGCACTACTTCAGCCGTTCGCAGTGGTGGCTGCCGACAGAAGAGCACTACGCAGCGCTACAGGTGCTGTTCAATCAGGGCGGTGGCGGGTGCCTGCAACGCGAACACGCCGACCTACGGGCGGAGTACGGCTATCTACACCGCGAGTACGAAGACCTCCGCCGCGAGTACGAAGACCTCCGGCGCCCCTTCACGGTGACCGCAGACGTGCCCTACACGGACGTGTGGACGTTCAAGACGGTTGGGGCGTACAAGGGCAAGCACCCCTGCGAGAAGCCACAGGACATGCTGCGGCACATGATAGCAGCGAGCAGCAGGCCCGGGGCGCTTGTGCTCGATTGCTTCGCCGGGAGCGGTGCTACGGGGCGTGCTGCTGTTGCGCTTGGGCGGCGATTCGTTGGGGTTGAGATGGATCGGCATTGGTGCGAGGTGGCTGATGCTGCTGTTGCGGAGGCGGCTGAGCCTTGTGCGCAGGGGATGCTGTTGTGAGCGGTCGAATCCCTCTCGTGGTCGAGCTTTGTGCTGGGACTGCAAACTTCACCTACGGGCTCGTAGGCGGGCCCAACGCCAAGTTCCCGATCTCTCGGATGGGAAACAAGGCTGGATATCGGCAGGCAATCTACAACGTCCTCGGCCTGCGCTCCGGCCAGGGCGCCGATGCTGTTGTCCTGATTGAGGCAGAGGCGGCGTTGTGCAAGGCGCACCGCCTACTGATAACCCCCGAGGGCTGCCGGGCCGTGGCCGCCGTGATCCGGGGCTGGGTGGGAGAGGATGCACGGGCGCTCTGGGATCGGCTGCGGGCTGAGCCGGTGCCCGAGGATGCGGCGGAGGCGGTGGGGGCGTGGGCGATCACGCACCTGTGGTCCTACCAGCGGAAAGGGCCGGAGCACGGCTTCGACGACCCTGGGCGTGAGCACGGAATGATGGGCCAGGTGAAGGCGCTAGAGCGGCCCGCTACCGCACTTCGGTTTGACTTGCTCGCCGCCCTCTCCTGGCCACCCGTGCGCGTGGTCGAGGGGGACGTGTGCGGGGTGGAGCCGCGGGAGGTGGCGCGGTGGCTGGTCACTTCGGCCACGTCTGTTCCGATGGGGGCCAAGGAGGGAGCGGGGTTCTTCCCGGGTAGCGTCGTCGAGCAGAGGGGCGGGTACAACGCCAGGAGAAGCGGCAACCCGGACGCGCTGAACCGAAGCCCATGGACTGCGGAGAAGCAGGCCCGCAAGGTGGAGATCATTGCCGAAGTCCCCTGGCCCCCCACCGTGGTCGCCCAGGCCGACGTGGGCCAGGTCCAGCCCGGGGTGCTGCCGGAGGGGACGGTCTGCTATGTGGATCCGCCGTACGCCAAGGCCACCGGCTACGCCCACGACCTTCCGCGGGAGAAGGTGCTGGAGGTGGCGCAGCGCTGGTCCGATGCCGGCGCCGTGGTCTGCGTCTCCGAGGCCGAGCCCCTGCCGCTCGACGGCTGGCACCACGTCGAGATCACGGAGTGCCGGGTGGGCCAGAAGCGGACTTGGTCAAAACAGAAACAGGAATGGTTGACGCTGAACCGGGAGCCCGCCTGGCGCCCCGGGGTGCAGCGCACCCTCCTCTGAAAGAAAAACGCGTTACCTAAAGAAAACCCTTGACAAACGTAAAGCCACGCTGTATGAGTGGGTAGACTGCAAGATTTGCACGCGCTGCTCCACTGCGGAAACAGCGCCACCCATTCCGCAGGGGTGCCGGCTGCGGACATCTTGAGGCGCCTCGGCTTGAACCGGGGCGCCTCTTCTAGTTTCTGCAGTGCAAAGGGTAGAAATGGCACCCAAGCGTGCGAAGGCGCAACTAGCAACGCTATCCGACCTCGCCGCGGCGCCGTACAACCCGAGGACGATTGGCGCCAAAGCGCTCGCCGGGTTGGGCTACTCGCTTGCCGAGTTCGGGGATCTGTCAGGGATCACGGTCAACGAGCGGACGGGCCACCTTGTCGCCGGGCACCAGCGGGTCAAGAGCCTGCGGGCGCAGTACGGGGACCTGGCCATTGACGGCGGCGCCGTTGTCACGCCGGAGGGCCACACGTTCGCTGTGCGTGTCGTTGACTGGCCCCTGAAGAAGGAGAAGGCCGCCAACGTGGCTGCGAACGCTAGCACGATCCAAGGCGAGTTCACTGCGGACCTTGACGCCCTGGTGGCGGAAGTGTCGGCGGACATGCCTGACGTGGCTGCGGCTTTGGCTCTTGACGAGTTGGTTGCTGAGGTATTGGCGGACGAACAGTCAGCTATTGACTCCATGGATTGGGGCAGTCCGCCAGAGGGAGAAGGCGAGGGCAAGGTCTACGACGAGACGGCAGCCGACGACGTGAAGATGTGCACCTGCCCGGAGTGTGGCCATGCCTGGCCGGCGTAGCTACAAGGCCGTGCTCGACGAAGCATGGGCGCAGCACCTCGCGCCGAAGGCAGCCGACGCGCCCACCGTCGTCTCGACCTTCGCCGGTTGCGGCGGCTCGTCGCTGGGCTACAGCATGGCGGGCTACCGTGAGCTGCTCGCCGTTGAGTGGGACGACAACGCCGTCGCTACCTTCCGGCGCAACTTCCCCGAGGTGCCGGTCTACCACGGCGACATAGCGAAGCTGAGCGTGGAACGCTGCCTGGAGCTTGCGGGGCTGGAGCCCGGGCAGCTCGACGTGTTCGACGGCAGCCCACCGTGCCAGGGCTTCTCCACCGCCGGCAAGCGCATCCTCGACGACGAGCGCAACGGGCTCTTTCGTGAGTTCGTGCGGCTGCTCAGAGGGCTGCGGCCGCGGGCCTTCGTCATGGAGAACGTGTCGGGCATGGTCAAGGGCAAGATGCGCCTGGCCTTCGTCGAGATCCTGCGGGAGTTGAAGGCGAGCGGCTACCGCGTGGTGGCCCGCCTGCTCAACGCCAAGTATTTCTTCGTGCCGCAGAGCCGGGAGCGGCTGATCTTCGTTGGTGTGCGGGAGGATCTCGGGCTGGAGCCGAGCCATCCGAAGGCTGAGACCGGGCCCATCTCCTTCGGCGCTGCGGCTTCGGCTGTGTCCACGGTTGGCGATCAACACCGGACGCCAAGCGATAGGGTTCTTTGTTACGCTCCACACCACAATGGGGGCTGGAATACAGACCCCCGCATCCTTCGCAGCCTGACTGGAGCTGATCATTCGGCTGCGGCGTTGAAGTGGGCGTCTCCTTCTCGTGTTTCTGGGACCGTGTCGAAGTCAGAGATCATGGACGGCGGCATCATGCACCCAAGCCGCAAGCGCTATCTTTCAATGAACGAGCTCAAGGCGGTCGGTTCGTTTGACCAGCGGTTCGACATGATCAACAGGAAGAACGCTGTTCTGCGCATCGGCAACAGCGTCCCGCCGCTCTTCATGCGGGCCATCGCCAGGAACCTGCGGGCGCGCATCCTGGACGTGGACGACGCAAACAGATCTGCCCTGGAGTAGCCAATGCCGCTAGGACGAAAGCCGAAGCTAACGCCGGAAGTCCAGGCGAGGATTGTCTCCTACCTCCATTCGGGGACGTACCTTGAGACGGCTGCGGCTGCGTCTGGGATCGGCAAGCGCACTCTGTTCAGGTGGCTCAAGCGAGCAGCGGACGGAGACGAGGGGATCTATGGGGCTTTCGCAAAGGCCGTGGAGGCCGCTCAGTCGAAGGCTGACGTGCGTGACGTGGCCACCATCGCCAAGGCCGCAGCAAAGGACTGGCGAGCCGCAGCGTGGCGGCTAGAGCGCCGACACCCGAAGCGGTGGGGCACCGTCCAGCGGCACGAAGTGAGCGGGCCCGAGGGCAAGGCGGTCGAGGTCAAGCAGGTTGCAATGGATCTCTCGTCACTGAGCGCCGAGGAGCTGATCGCATTCCGAAGCCTGCTCGCCAAGATCAAGGGCCCCGCTGACATTGAGACTCCCGACGACAGAGGAGATTGACGCCGAGCTGGCGCGGCGTTCGCTCGCCGAGTTCGTCAAGCAGGCGTGGGCGACTGTCGAGCCCGCAGCGGATCTCGAGTGGACGTGGCACCTTCAGGCGATCTGCGATCACTTGCAGGCCGTTACAGAGGGCGACATCCGGCGCCTCCTGATCAACGTGCCTCCTGGTCACGCAAAGAGCCTGCTCACTTGCGTCTTCTGGCCGGCATGGAACTGGCTTGAGCGTCCATGGCTGCGGGCGATCTTCTCGTCTTACGCAATGGAACTGGCGATCCGTGACTCGCTGCGCTGCCGGGACCTGATTGACAGCGAGTGGTATCAGCGGACGCTCGCCCAGATCTGCAAGGCCAAGGGCGAGAAGCCGTGGCGCCGCAAGGCTGCGCCAGACCAGAAGACCCTGTTTGAGACAGACGCCGGGGGCTTCCGCTTCTGCACCTCAGTCGGCGCACGAGCAACCGGCTTCCGTGGCCACCATGTGATCTGCGACGACCCGCTCAACGTCAAGGAATCGGTAAGCGAACAGTACCTCGATGAGGCGATCCGCTGGTGGGATTCGTCCATGTCGAGCCGCTTGATCTCGCAAGAGACAGGCGCCCGCGTGATCATCATGCAGCGCTTGCACGAGCGGGACCTTGCGGGCCATGTGCTGCACTCGAAGAAGGCGGCGCCCTACGATCACCTGTGCCTTCCGAGCGAGTACGCTGGCGGCAATCACTGCGCCTGCCCAGAAGGCACGCTCTGTTCGCAGCGCGTCGGGACCTCGCTGGGCTTCGTAGACCCGCGGACAGAACCAGGCGAGTTGCTCAACCCCGCATACTTCAACGAGGCAGTGATCGCAGAAGCCAAGGAAGACCTACAGGACGCCTACCCAGGGCACCACGGGCAGACACCAAGCCCGCCCAGCGGCGTCGAGTTCCAGCTCACATGGATGACGAACCGCTGGCACGCGCTGCCGTCGGGTCAAGCCGAGTGGCTGATCTCGTGGGACTTGAGGAACGGCGGACAGTCGAAGCGCAGCAGCGTCGCTGTCGGCCAGGGGTGGATGCGCCCGGGGCTCGAGCGGGGCCAGTTCCTGTTGGTTGACCAGATCCGGGGCCGATGGGAGTACGACGAAGAGGAGGCGCAGTTCATCGAGTTGTGCCGCCGCTACCCGCAGGCGCTCACGAAGCTGGTCGAGAACAAGGCGGACGGGCGGATCCTGATCATGCGACTCAAGACGCAGATCCCGGGGCTCGTTGCGATTGACCCGGGCAGCAAGGACAAGGTCTCGAGGGCCCGCGCAACGCTCCCACTCTGGAAGGCTGGCAACGTCTGGCTCCCGCACGATGCGCCGTGGGTCAGCGACTTCGTGTCTGAGCACGCGGCGTTTCCGAGGGCTGCGAACGACGACCAGGTTGACACGACGACGCAGGCGTTGAACTACTGGATCCCGACGGTGGGGCTTGGTAGGGTGGACGCTTCGGGCGGGTATGAGTCGGCTGGTAGGCGGCGGTCTGCTGGGATGCGGGAGATGTTCTAGGGGATCAGCGGGTCGTCTGTCAGCCCGTTGAGGTAGTCAAGCAGCATCCATAGCCGATCTGGCTGACGCCAACTCGAAACCTCCAGAACGGCATCAGTCTTCGCCTTGACGAGGTGGCGCAGGATGCTCCACATGGTGTGCGGATCCTTGACCGGATCCGCCGAGAACGACTCGCCGTCCCATGATGAACAGTCGGCGTTGAACGGCATTGACCCTGCGACAAATGCGCCGTTGTGTAGAACTCGCTCGACCTTGCAGAGGGCGACGATGGCTCCTGTGGCCGTGTTGTAGATTGACACGTAATCGCCGAAGTTGATTCGCTCACGCATCGTCACCTCCCTTACCTTCGCACACGAAGCACTCTGTTGTCTTGTGGCTCATCGTCTCTCCTCTCTCCGCCAAGTGCGGCAGCGGCCCCCGGTTGCCCGGGGGCGGGGGTGGCTAGCTGCTTAGCACAAGGTGCAGGCTGGCTTGTCCGGCGTCGTTGACGACGCGCACAATCGCCAGCACGCTGCGAACCTTGAAGGGGCGCCCGTCGGAGTCGATGGCGTGGCAACTCATGGAGAGGATCGCCTCGTCGGTCCCGACGTGCCAGGCGAGGTCTCCGCCGCGCATGGCTGCGAGGCGGGGTGCTCCGCAGATCATGTCGAGCAGGTGGCCGGATCCTGCGGCGAGGCACTCGACCCCGAGAGGCGCCAGCCATTCGCGTGCGGTCTTGCTTTCCATCGTCTCCTCCTCGGCCGCTCCGTGCGACCTGAGAACATCATAGGCGCCCACCCAGGGCAAGTCAACAGCTTTTCGTGAGGGCGCATGGGAATTCTTGAGGACAGCCTATGGGGCCGTGCAGTAGACGCCGCCGCCCGTGGTGCCCGCGCCCTGCGCGTGCTGCGTGGACTGGAGCAGGCGCCCGCAATGCAGGCCCAGGTGCAGCGTATGTCGAGAGGCGACCGCGCCTCGCTGAGCATGGAGACGGCGCCGGCCCGAGACGACGACTTCCGCAGCGAGATCAAGACCGCCGGGCTGACCCCGGCGCTGGTAGCCAGCGCTATCCGCTCGGCCAACACGGGCGCCATTGGCGACCTGTGCCGCCTCTGCGAGTCCATCGAAGAGGCCGACACGAAACTCTGGGGCGTGCTCCAGACCCGCAAGCTAGCCATCACCGGCGCCGACTATGAGATCGTCCCCGCCGAGGGGCGGCAGGGCAAGCGCATCGCAGCCGAGTGCGAGCAGATGATCTCGGCGCTGCCGGCCTCCGACATGCTCAGGCCCGGCGACGACAGCAGCGGCTTCGGTGATCTTGTCGGACGCCTTATGGACGGCGTGTTCAGGCCAATCTCGGCATCTGAGATCATATGGGACACCAGCAGCGGGCAGGCGTGGCCGGCCCTGATCAAGCATCGGGACGCCGCAAACCTCCTGTACGTGACTCGGGACGGATTCGCCCCCGACTCCTACATCAACCAACTCCGAGTGAAGACCGACAGGGACCTGTGCGTTGGCGAGCCGCTCAAGCCCCACAAGTGGATCCTCCACCGTCAGAGCGGGCGCAGCAGCTACCCTTGCCACTCGGGCTTGGTCCGCCCTGTGATCCGCTGGTTCCTCTTCAAAGTCTACGGCGCAACTGACCTTGCAGCATTCGTCGAAGTGTACGGCATGCCAATGCGTGTCGCTCAGTACGACAACCAGAACAGCACTCCGCAGGACCGTGCGCAACTCAAGGCGTCCCTGTCCGACCTCGGAAGTGACGGCTCTGCGATCTTCTCAAAGGGCGTTGAGCTTGAGTTCCACAACGCATCCACAACGGGGAACGTGGCGGCCTTCCAATTCCTGCTTGAGTACGTGGACAAGCAATACGGCGTCTGCGTGCTCGGCCACACGGGCAGCAGCGAGTCCACCGCTGGCCGCCTCGGAAACGAGACGAGCGCCGAGTCTGTCCGCCAGGATCTCAAGGACGCCGACGCCTTCGCTATCGCCTCGACGCTGCGCCGCGATCTGTTCCGCCCGTTCGTGCTGCTCAACCATGGGCAGGATGCGGCGGACCGATTCACGCCGTCCGTTCGGTTCCAGGTGCAGCAGGTTGCGGACAGAGAGATCGAAGCGAAGGTCATTGAGTCCGCGGTCAAGTCGGGGCTCCATGTCCCGTCTGCCCACGCATACGAAGTGCTCGGCATTCCTGCCCCGAAGGAAGGCGAGCCTGTCATCGTCCCGCTGGACCTGCAGAAGATGCTGCTGCCCGCCGCCCCAGAGGCCGCTGCAGCCCCAGACTCGGACGCTAGCGCCAAGCAGGTACGCCCGTCCCCTTTTGTGCGTGCGGCGGCGTGGGCGTCGCCTGAGCGTCTGACAGCCGAAGCGACGCAGATTGAGCGGCACCAGTCAGAGGCCGACGGCATCTACGAGGCAGCGCTTGAGCGCTCGTTCCCGATCTGGGAGCAGTACATGGAGCCGGTGCGTGCGCTGCTGGAGGCGGCGGGCTCCTACGATGAAGCGCTTGACGACCTGACAGAGGACGTGCTAGACCCCGAGATCATTGCGCCCCTGCTCGACGAGACGCAGCACGCGTCCTACGTTCTGGGCCGTGCGCAGGTGCTCGAAGAGGCCAAGCTAACAGACAGTCCGATCCCCGAGCTGACGGCGGCCCGCATCGTGCTTGAGCCCGTGCCCGCAGAGGAGGCGCTTGAGTGGCTGCAGGATCGCCTGGCCGTTGACTACGACGACTATCGGGACGCATCGGCAGCGATGAAGGCGCGCACGTTCAGCCTAGCCCATCACGAGGGGCTGCAAACAGTGGAGGCGGTGAAGGCCCGGCTGGTCACTGCCATTGACCAGGGGCAGTCCTACGGCTCATTCGTCAAGGGCTACCGCGAGATGGCGAGCAGCATGGGCATCACGCCCACTAGCCCGTTCCACCTTGAGACCGTCCTTCGCAACGCAGTGTCCAATGCCTACAGCGTCGGCCGCTACGATCAGATGACCGACCCGATGGTGCTTGAGTATCGGCCCTTCTGGCAGTACCGCACCGTTGGCGACGGCAGCGTGACGGACATCTGCCTGTCCTTCGAGGACCAAGTCTACGCCGCAGATGATGGGATCTGGAGCCAAATCTACCCGCCGAATCACCACAACTGCCGCAGCAGTGTGATCACGCTAGGCAATCGGCAGGTTGAGCGGCGCGGGCTTGATGTGCTGAAAGAGCAGCCCGAGACGAACCTGACGCCGGCTCCCGGGTGGGACGTGAACCCGGCGCTGACTAGAGACCAGATCTAGCAAGGAGCCCCATGGACCCCGACACCAAGCCCAACCCGCGCACCTTCAGCCTGCGCGCCATCGTGAGCCGGGCCAGAGCGAGCGCAGCCCGAACGCTAGCGGAGGCCGCCAAGATACTAGCCGAGGAAACCGCCACCACGGGCCCCAATGCGCCCCAGAATCCACGGAGCGAAGATGCCGGAGACTGAGTACAGGGCGGGCGCAGTGCCCGAGCATGGGCCGCCTATGGCCCCAGAGGATACGGAATGGGACGGCGACGAAGCCGAGATGGCACTGCGTGCCTGGGCGTCCAGCGACGGCAGCGGCGACCCCGACACCGTGGACTGGGAGCGCTACCGGCTGGGCTTCGCTTGGTACGACGGCGAGGCGGCTGACGAGTTCGACGCCTACAAGCTGCCGCATCACACCGTGGTTGACGGCGAGCTGACTACCGTCTGGGCTGGCGTGGCCGCAGCGATGGGAGCCGTGCTCGGCGCCCGTGGCGGCGTTGACATTCCCGAGGCAGACATGGACGCAGTGAAGGCGCACCTTGCTGCGCACTATGCGCAATTCGACAAGGAGGTCCCCGGCGAAGACGAGCCCGAGGATGAGCCCGAAGACGAGCCGGCCCCCGTCGAAGAGACCGAGGCCGCCGCTCCCGTCGAGCGTGACCCGGTGACGGCGAAGGCCGTCGCAGAGCTGAAGGCCGCGGCCGCCAAGGGCTTCATCGCCATGCGCGCCGTCGGGCGTGCGCTGCCTGCGTCTGTTCCGTCTGTCGCCGCTGCGATTGCGGAGGTGGACGACAGCGATCCGAACATCGTTGCTCGGCGCTTTCGGCTGATGAGCGCCTCGCACTTCCGGCCCACTATGGGCTGGTTCGCTGTCACCGTCAAGGTGCCCGAAGACACGCTCAAGGCGGCTCTGCCGCTGTTTGGCCCGCAGGCCGACGCCAACGGCACCACCCGCCCGCTGACGGTCTACAAGGACCATCACACGTCGGTCTCTGAGTGGTGCGGCACCATTGACGCTGCGCCCGAGTACGTCGAAGCCAGCGACGAGATCCCCGGCGGGGTCGAGAACGTGATCCGACTCGACCGTGTGGCCGACCCCAAGATCGCCCGCGGCGTCGAGACTGGGGCGCTTCGCTCCGTGTCCGCCGGCTTCACGATGGAGTGGGAGAAGTCGCACCCTGACATGGAAGACGATCTGTTCTTCTGTCTCGCCGTAGAAGGCGCCGAGGTTGACGGCGAGAAGGTGGCGCTGGTCTGCACCGCCATCACCGGCGTTGACGAGATGAGCGTGGTCTGGGAAGGCGCAGACCCGCACGCAAAGCAGATCGGCGCAGCGGCTACCGCAAGCGGCGAGATCGTAGAAACCACGGACGCAGAGGCGTCCAGCAACCCGGAACAGGAGGCAGACCAGATGTGGAAAGAGTATCTGATCGCCGCCCTGGGCTTGGCTGAGGACGCCGACGACGAGGCGATCAAGGCTGCCCAGGAGCGAGTGATCGCAGAGCGTGAGGCGTTCGACGACGCCGCAGCCGAGGGCGACGAGGCCGAAGACAGCCTCACCCGTCTGACCGCTGCGCTGGGCGTGGATGCTGACGACATGGACGCCGCCGTGGCCGAGGTGATCGCCCTCAAGCGTGACACCGTGCCGCGCGCAGACTACGACGCGCTGGTCAAGGCTGGCGCCGAGCGTGACTGCGCCGACACCGTTGACGCGGCCGTTCGCGAGGGACGCATCGCTCCATTCGAGCGCGAGGATATGCTCGCCATGGCCCGCAGTGATCTCGGCGCAGTGAAGCGCTACCTCGCCAAGCGCAAGCCCTCGTCTGCCGTGCCCCTGGGCGAGCAGGCCCCGGAGACTGACGGCACCGGCGGAGGCGGAGCGAACGGCCTAACGGCCAAGCAGCTCGCCACCGCCAAGCGCCTCGGCATCACTGACCTCGACGCATACGCTGCGCAGCTCAAGCGGCGTCCGACCATCGTGTGACCCCGGGCGTTTGCCCGATTCGTGCAACAGGGCGTGACACGCCCGGGACAACAGGAGACAGAGAATGGCACTGAGTGCTGACAAGCCCCTGGAGAACACCTTTGACGCCCCGCGGTACGACTACCCCGTACTGGCGGCCACTACCATCTACGCAGGCGGAATGGTTGCGATCGACGCGACCGGCTACGCCATCCCCGCCGAGCTGACCGCCGGCATCAAGATCGTGGGCGTCGCCCGCGAGTACGTCGACAACTCCGCTGGCGCCGACGCCGCCAAGAACGTTCGCGTCCACGCCGGCATGGCCGTTTGGTACGACAACGACACCACGAACGCTGTTGACCAGGCCGACCTGGGCGACGTGTGCTACGTGTTCGACGATGCGACTGTCCGTGACTACGTTGGCGGCGGCGTCAATGTGATCGCTGGTACCGTGATGGACCTGGACGCCACCAAGGGCGTGCTCGTCTGGATCGACCTGCCCTCCACCACGTCCGGCACGATCGTCGGCAACCTGTCCGTGGGCGGCGCTCTCGCCGTGACCGGCGCCTCCACCTTCACTGGTGCAGCCGACTTCGACGGCGGCATCACGATGGCCACCGCCACGGCGATCACTGGCGACGCCGAGTTGGCGCTTGCCGTGACCGGCGCCACCGACTGCACCGTGACTCTCGGAAACGATCTGGCAACGTCCAGCTTCGTGGTAGAGAACAACAGCGCCGTCGCAGTGCTGCAGGTTGACGGCGACAGCGACGTGACCGTGACCGGCGACCTCGACGTGACGGTCAACGGGACCGTGGGCGGAACGCTGGACGTGACCGGGATCGCCACCTTCACTGCCGAGGCGGACTTCGATGGTGGTCTGGCGCTCGCCGCTGGGCAGGCCATCGAGGGCGACGGCGCTCTGTCCGTGGGCGTGACGACCGGGGCGTTTGACTTGACGCTGAACATGGGCGACGCTGCCGGCGCTCAGAAGGTGTCCTTCACCGATTCGGCCGACGTAGAGGTCGCCCGCATCGACAGCGATGGCAACTTCCAGTGCGACGGAACGGCGACCATCGACGGAGCCGCGACGCTCGCCTCTGCCGCAGTGACGGCTGGCGCCACCGTGGGCACCACGCTCGCAGTGACCGGCGTTCTGACCTGCACCGCTGAGGCCGACTTCGACGGCGGGCTGGCCCTGGCGGCTGGTCAGGCGATCGAAGGCGACGGCGACATGGAGATCGGGGTCACCACGGGCGCATTCGACCTGACCCTCAACATGGGCGACAACGCCGGTGTTCAGGCCGTTCTGTTCACCGACTCCGACGACGTGGAAGTGGCCAGCCTCGACAGCGCCGGCAACTTCCAGTGCGACGGGACCGCAGCGATTGACGGCGTGGCCACCCTGGCGTCTGCCGTGATCACTGCCGGTGCGACCGTGGGAACGACCCTCGGCGTGACGGGCGTTGCGGACTTCGACGCTGGGATCACCGTGGCGGCTGGCCAGGCCATCACTGGTGACGGCGCCCTGACGATCGCCACGACCGGCGCAGTGGACCTGGACATCACCGCTGGCGCTGGCGGCGAGATCGTCGTGCAGATGGGCGACAACGGCGGGGCCAACGGGATCAGTTTCGTTGACGATGCTGCGGCTGAGGTGGCGGCGCTCGACTCGGACGGCGCATTCTCGTGTGTCGGCCTGAACGTGTCCGGCACACAGGCCGTGCTGCCGATGGTTGCCATGACCCTCGGCGCAGTTCCAACACAGGCCAACATGGTCACGGCGTTTGGCGCTGCGGCCGACGGGAAGTCCGGCATCATCGACGATGACACGCCCGGTGCCATGTACTACTGCGTTGCGTCGGCGGCGCGGACTTGGCACTACGTGACGATGACCGTCGGCGCCTAGACCTGAACCGAGCCCCCGGGCGGCTAGCGTCGCTCGGGGGTGATCCAGCGCAAACGAACGAACAGAACGAACAGAGACAAGGGAGACGACGACAATGGCAGTGACCAACACCGCGGCATGGATCAGCTCGGTTACCGAGGCCAACCCCGGCTATCGCGCCCTCTTCTTCGAGGAGATGCAGCGGCTCATTCCCGAAGAGTGGATGAGCCTGGCGATGGAGTTCGACTCCAACGGCGCCGAGGAAGTGTACGAATGGCTGAACGACCTGCCCGAGATGCAGGCGTTCACTGGTGCGATGAACTACTCGGACATGCGAGCCGAGGGCTTCGTCCTCAAGAACACGACCTACACCGGCGGGATCAAGCTCGCCCGCGCCACCTACGACGACGACAAGACGGGCGTGATCAAGGCCCGCATCACGTCGCTCGCCCGCGCCGCCGCTCGCCACAAGGGCAAGCTGGTGCTCAAGCAGTTCACGTCTGCCTTCGCTGACGTGGGCTACGATGGCGTGGCTCTGTGCAGCGCCAACCATCCGGTCTCCGGTGGCGTAGTGTCGAACACTGTCGCTGGCGCCCTGGACGCAGCGACCTACAACACCGGCGTGGCCGCCTTCCAGGCGTTCACGAACTACGGCGGCGAGCCCCTGGGCTTCAGCCCGACCCACCTGATGTACGGGCCCAGCAACCGCGCGACGGCCATGGGCATTCTCAAGGCCGACTACATCAGCGATGGCACCACGACCATCAGCAACATCAACAACGACGGCGCAGTGCTGCCGTTCTACAACCCCTTCCTGGTCGGCACCTACGCCGCTCACTGGTTCCTCCTGGATCTGTCCGAGGATCTCAAGCCGGTGATCTGTCAGACCCGGCAGGATGCCGAGCTGAACGACATCATCGACAGCGAGCTGCTCGAGGTCCGCTTCAACGCGAACGCTCGTCACGCCGTGGGCCCCGGCCTCTGGCAGAAGGTGTACGGCTCCAGCGCGTAGTCCCCAACCGTGCGGGCTAACGCTCGCACGTCCCCCGCCCCGGGGCGCGTGCCCTCCCGCGTCCCGGGGCCCTCTCTTTCAGCGAGTGACGAATGAGCTACAACACCCTGACATCTTCGGTCATGCTGTCCGTGCTGCCGAACTACCTGCGAACGCAGTTGCTCGACGACGACCGCAACGGCACCGAAGACACGGGCGTTGCTCAGGCGTTGCTTGACGGCGGGCAGGGCTGGCTTGACGGCGCCCTCAGTGTTCGCTACCTGACTCCGGTTGCGTCCGGCCAGGTGAGCGAGTACATCAAACACCTTGAGCTGATCTGCACCCGCATCCTTGCGCACGAGCGCGTGGGGCTGTTCGACAAGGTGTCCGATCAGCGAGACTGGATCACGAACGAACTCGACATGATCGCAAGCGGAGACCGCAAGCTGGGCATTGACCCGCTGCCTGACTCGCCTGCGAGCATTTCGTCTGCGACAGAGTTGACCAGCGCGACGCGGGTATTCAGCCGCGCGCTAGTCAATGGCGTGATGTGATGGCAGCCGAGCAGGGCGTGACGATCATCTATGATGACACGTCCGTCAAGGCCGGTCTGTCCGCTCTGTCTCGCAGGCTGAAGAACATGCGCCCGGTCTACCGCGTGATCTCCGAGATCATGAAGGAAGCGGTTGACAGCAACTTCGTTGCCGAGGGCGCACGGGGCGGGCATGCGAAGTGGAAGCCGCTGGCGTTTGCTACTCGTCTTGGCCGACTGAATCGGAAGATGGGGCGCGGAAAATCGATCTACCTCAAGCGCAAACGAGCCGGACGCTTCGGGTTCAGGGCGAAGGCCCTGCGCATGATGGCCCCAGGCGGGATCAAGATCCTGCAAGACACCGGACGGCTCCGCCGCTCGTGCGCTGCGGGAACCAGCTTCAACCGCTACCAGGCGTCCGTCGGTAGTGATCTTGTGTACGCCCGCATCCACCAACTCGGAGGCAAGGCAGGCAAGGGCGTGACCATCCCCGCCCGCCCGTATCTGTTCCTGGTCAGTTCGGACCTCGTTGAGATCGAAGCCACGATCGCCGACATGCTCATTGCTGAGTGGGACAGGGCCTAATGGCGCAAGACATCAACAGCATCATCGCCCGCGTCGTCTCCGTCGTGGGCACTGCGTCTGGCATCGGCGTACCAAAGGTGCACAACGGCGAGCGCGACTTCACCGACGAAGCGTCCGTGCTCTACCTCATGACGGACACTGGGCGCCGCGGCGGGCCGATGATCCACGGGTGGGAGGTGGACTCTGGCGACATCGTGGACACCGACCCTGACGGCACGTCCACAAACGTCGTTACCGAAGTGCAGCAAGTGATCGTGCGGGGCTTCTACCAGCGCGACGACCCGCAGACGGGCAACTACAACACGAGCAAGGCGGCCTTCCGGCTGCTGACGCACGTCGTTCGCCACGCCCTGATCAAGGACATTCAGAGCAGCACGCCCCTCACGGGAACGTGCATGAACGCCACGTTTCCCGAGATCGTGCTGAGTGACGATCGGGAGATCGCAGAGACGCCGATTCACTACGTGGAGATGGTGTTTCTCGTTTACATTCGCAACCTTATCGCCTAGCGAGGAGAAGGAATGCCTCTCGATAGAATCCAGCCGATCTACTGTGACACCGAAGCAGCGGGCACCTACGGGACTGACTCCGTTCCGACGCTGACAGATGCACTCGTCGTGATGAACCCCGAGATCAAGGTCGATTCGACCGTGATCAACCGCAAGATGCGGTCTCAGTTGCTCCGTCCGATGTACACTGGCGTAGTCGGACAGAAGTCCATGTCTGCCACGTTCGAGACATTCATGGCGGGCTACGGCGGCGGCGCAATCGACGCCAACACCAAGTTCCCTGCGTTCCATCACATGCTGCAGTCGTGTGGGTTTGTTGGCGATTTCGCCGTTGCAACGTGGACATACACAATGCCGGATGCCGGATGGGGCCAACTGTCCAGCACGATCTACGCGTACAAGCACGGCCTGTTGTACAAGATGGTCGGCACCCGCGGCAACGTGGCGTGGACGTTCCAGGCCGGGCAGCCCTGCCGCGCTGCGTGGTCAATGAACTCTCTGTTCACCGCCCCGGCTGCGGCAGCAGAGACCATCCCAGACTACACCACGGGAACCACCGGTCTCATTGACTCGTCTCCGCCGATCTGCGTCGGTTCTGTCATGGACTTCACGCCGTACGCGAACGCCCCAACGGTCGGCCAGTTTGGGCTGATCGACAGCGTGACGATCGACCTGCGCAATCAGGTGATCCCGCGCATGGGGACGAACTTCGGATCTACCGATGTGTCTGAGTGGCTCATCACCGGGCACGGCACCGACGACGACGACGGGATCCTGGTGAGCATGGATCTCGAGGTGCCCGACATGGGCGCCGGAGAAGAGGCCGCGTGGTGGAATCGCTTCTTCGCTGCCGCTGGGCCCGAGATTGACCGCACTGTTGGGGACCTGAACATCACCGTTGGCGCTGGAGCCGGAAAGGTGATGGTCTGGCAGCTCGGCGGACTGGCCCCCCTGACGATCGAAGACATCACGCTCGACGGCGGACGCCTCGGGCACCGCGTGACGTTCAAGGCGCTAGGCACCGATGGCAGCACGGGCGAAGACGACCTAGTGATCACCTGCACCTGATCCTGACAGACAGACAACCAGCAAACCAGGAGGGCACACCGTGTTTGCAATTCGACTCGACTCCCGCGCGTTCATTCCTGCCGGCTGCGGCAAACTACCCGAAGACCAGCGCCCAGTGATCCGCTACCGTCCGGCGCTTGCCGGCGAGTACACGGACGCGCAGATCTACGCGTGGAGCGCAGCCACCGACGGCCGCGGCGGTGAGGTGATCACTCGCCTTGCGCTGGAGCACATCGTTGCGGACTGCATCGTCAGCATTGACAACGTGGGCTTTGAGAAGGACGGAGAGTTGGCCCCGATCGTGTGGCACATCGACTCCCCGATTGACGAACGGATCGCCACGATCCGCAAGCTCCCCGGCGCCTGGTTCAACGCACTGATGAGCGAGGTCCAGGCGTCCACCGAACTCACCCAGGAGGAAGAGTGACAGAGACCTCCTCCTCGCTGCAGAGGTAGACGCTGACTCGGCCTACAGTTGCTCCGCGTGTAACTTGCAGATCCAGAAAGAGCGGGGCTGCTCACGCAAGGGCTGCAAGGAACCTGACGGCAGCGGTAGCGTGCAGTACACGCTCCCAGATGGCTCGCTGATGGTGTTGCGGGACTGCCCCGTCAACCTGATCTCCCCGACGATCTGGGGCTATCTCAGGGCCTATGAGCACCACATTGCGGGCAACCCCTGGTACGGCGGTCCGCCTGCCGCGTGGCCGCGCAAGTACGTGGCCGCGCTCGACGCAATCTCCAGAGAGAAACAGCGCCAGGCCGCCAAGCAGGCCGAGCGTGACCGGCAGCGAGCAGACAAACAGAGCGCTGCGCAAGTGCCGCTGAGGCGCAGAACAAGGGGCTGAGCGTGAGCATCGCCAGGGCAATCAGCATCATCATCAAGGGGAGCGACCAGGCATCCCCGGCCCTGAAGAAGGCCAAGCAGTCCATGGGCTCGACGGAGAAGGCCGCCGGGTCTCTCCGTGGCGCAGTGGGTGCGCTCGGTATGTCGTTTGGCGTGGCCGGTTTGGCTGGCGTACTCAAGAAGTCCGTCGACGAGTTCATGCGCTTCGAGACGGCTGTCAGCCGCATCGGAACGCTGATCCCCGGGCAGCGCGCATTGCTCGGCACGCTCAGTGACCAGGCGGATCTGCTCAGCCGCACCTATGGGCTGATGGCCGACGACGTGGCGACCGCCACGTTCCAGGCAGTGTCCGCAGGCGTGGACGCTGGCAAGGCTACCGAGTTCATGGCCGTTGCTGCGCAGTCTGCGACGGCGGGCTTCTCTTCGATGGAAGAGTCCGTCATGGGCCTGACGACGATTGTCAACGCCTACGGGCTTGAGGTCAGCGAGGCACAGCAGATCTCAGACGCTATGTTCGCCACGAACAAGCTCGGCGTGACGACCACGCGTGAACTGTCGCAGCACATGGGCACGGTGGTATCGGTTGCTTCGTCTCTCAATGTCGGCTACAAGGAAGTCTTCGCTTCCACCGTCGCGCTGACCAAGCAGGGGCTCAACACCGGCCGATCCATGGTGTCCATGCGCGGCATTCTGGCCTCGCTGATCAGTCCGTCCGAGGACGCTGCTAACGCTGCAAAGCAGTACGGGCTTGAGTGGGACGCGTCCATGGTCAGGTCCCGCGGCATGGTCGGGGTCATGGAGGAGTTGCAGAAGGCGTTGGCGTCCGGCGGTACAGAGTTGATCGCACGCCTCATCCCGAACACCCGTGCTCTGTCCGGCGCAATGGCGCTTGCGTCCACGACCGGGATCAAGGACTTCAACGAAGCGCTGACCGAGACCACGACGCGCAGCGGACAGACGGCAGAGGCGCTCAAGGAAGTTACCGACTCCGCGTCGCACAAGTACAAGGTGGCAACCCAGGAACTCGCCAGCTCATGGCGAGACCTTGGCGGGGTGTCAATCCCTCTCGTCAACGCGGCGATGGGGCTCTATGTCGAGGTGCTGAACAAGGCGAAGCAGGCGACGAAGGACACAACAACCGCGTTCGAGATCCTGCACATGACCGGCGCCCTGACGGCCCCCACTGCCGTTGCGATTGACGCCGTGTCTGCCGCCGCAGGAAAGCTCTACACCGTGATCAACGGCGAGGTCAACCCTTCGCTTGAGAAGTTCACGTCTTGGGAGTCGAAGGCTTCCATTGCGGCCGACACGGCAAAGAAGGAGATCGGCGGCGTAACGAATGGCGTCTGGCGGCTTGAGGAGGCGCTCGGCCTCATGGATGGCGTCGCCCTGGATAGTTCCGTTGCGAGGGTGCTCCGTGCGTCATCGAGGGAACTCAGCGGACTAACGGACGAAGTCTATCGGTTTGCGGCTGCTTCGGACATTGGGCTCCAGAAGGGCATGACGCCCGAGGAGTCTGCCAAGCGGGTCGCTGCGATGTTGAGGGCGTCTGACAAGGCGATACGGTCGGCGCGATCGTCCGTGCGTAGAGCAGCGGAGCCAAAGGGCGAAGAGTGGACGTTCAAGGCCGAGGACTTCACTGCGTACGGCGAGGAGATGACGTTCGCTGCAGAGGGAATCTGGGATGGGCTGAGCAAGATCCCGCCGCTCATGGACGAAGTTCGCAACTCATCGAAGACTGCATTCAGCGAGATGAGCCAGGGCGCAAGCGAGCTGACCCGCGGAATGCAGCAATTCGCGGACGTGACGGCATCAGCGCTTGACGCTGCAATCTCCGGCGAGTCCAGTTTCGCCGCAGCCATGCAAGACGGAACGAACGCCGTGCTGCGTGGGCTCGCCAAGCAGGCGACGGCTAGGGCGCTCATGGAGGGTGCCCTTGCTCTTGGGGCGCTTGCCCTTGGCGACACGAAACAGGCCGGGCTACACGGCGCAGCGGCCGCAAAGTTCGCCCTAGTTGCAGGCGTTGGCTTCGCCGGAGCCAGCGCCGTCGGAACGTCTGACAGCGGCGACAATGGCAGCGGAGGCAGCAGCGAAAGGGCGTCAGCAGGTCAAGGTCTGTCCGCCATCGCCCCAGCAGGATCCGCAAACAACGGGCAACGGACAGAGATCTACAACATCACGATCCAGGGGTCGCTCATTCGCCAGGCGGAACTAGGCACGGCAGTAGGCCGAGCGCTGGACGAAGCGCGGAGGCGCGGCGCCGCGCCGCGGAGGTAGGCTATGGCAGGCGCAGGCACTATCCCGCGGTTCTCTTGGAGCGTCGTCATTGACGCAACGAACAACGACATCGAGTGCAAACAGAACGGCGGCGGCGTGGTCATTGCGACCATCACGCCGGGCACCTACTGGTGGCGCAACGACGGCACGGCTGACGACCTTTGCAAGAAGTTGGCTGACGCGCTAGACGCAGCAATGGGCGCCACGTTCTCGTGCGCTCTGTCCGTTGACGGAATCCTGACGATCTCGCACGACGCAACCGACTTCACGATCTTCTGGGCCAACGTCAACACAACGGCGGATGACGCCACGTTCGGATTCGACGATCTAGGTCAAGCGTCCGTGGCCCTGTCAATGCCCTCTGACTTCCAGGTGGGTCGCTCGTTCTGGCCCGAGTTGGCCTATCTCGACGACACGGAGACCCGCCCGGTCTACAACTCGACCCAGGTGTCTGCCATTGACGGCGGAACCTACTCGCTGCAATTCGCCGAGCGCTTCGAGCGCAAGGTCTACCTTGACCTGCTGCCGGCGTGGAAGGTGTTCCAGGAGGAGGAGCGGGTAGGCAACGAGCAGGAGGCGCTGCTTGCTCAGACCGCCGCAGCCGAACGCCCGTCCCTATGGTGGGCCAAGGGCGAGGAGTTTGAGTTCTGCCCAAACTGGGCCGTTCCAGGCACCTACACTCGGATGGTTCCGCTTGGCTCCGAGTTCATGGAGCGAGCGTCAAGCGCACTCGCCACGCCGTCCGGCATGATCAGGCGCTACGATATCGTTGTCCCAATGCGGAAGGTGTAGCAAATGGGCGCAGGGACATTCGCTCTTGAGCTAGCAACAGGCCACGCACGGGCGGCTGTCTACGCGTCCGTGCAGGGCTGGGGCCGCCGCATCGGGGCCACCACGGCGTCGCTGGACGACACCTACCGCTTCTCCAGCCTCGACCCAACTGCCTACGGATACACGGCGAACGAGGGAGACCCGTACCACTCGGCGCTAACGAAACTGCCTGACGCAACCTCCGAGTACATCAACTACACCACCGGGCAAACAGTGCTCGGGCGCATGGGCCTTGACCTCGCAGACATTCCAGGGAAGTCGGGCCACGGGTGGGATGACGACTATCTCATCACTGACCTTCTGTCGCCCCGGGCCGGATACCACGCGAGCCACGCTGCCACAAGCGGACAGTGGGAACTCTCGGCTGACTGCGCCAAGGGCGCCGCAACCTGCACTGTCGTTGCCGCCACTGGGATCAGCGTTGGCGATGCGCTATGGATCGGCGCCGAGGCGGTCATCGTTACCAGCATCGCAGCAGCGCCGGTTCTGTCCATTGACCGCGGCTGCTACGATACACCGGACCAAGAGCACCTGACCAACGCCAACGGAGGCGAGGGGCTTCTGTTCGACCGCCCCAAGTACATCAAGGGTCGCAAGGTCACGCTGTACGTCAACCTGTTTGACTCCCGAACAGGCGACATCATGGCGGAAGCCCAGGACCACCAGTTGTGGCAGGGCATCGTTTCTGACTGGTCGTGCGCAGCGGAAGAGCGGAAGTATGAGATCCTCTGTTCGCCAATCCTTGGCGACGCAGATCGCATGATCGGCTGGGACCAGTTCCAAGCAACGGCGCGGATCCTTCTGTCGAAAGATGACGCTCAGTCCGCCATGGCGGAAAGGCTGGAGCAGGGCATCACGCCCACGCTGCCGACAGGAGAGGGCGCCGTTGCCGCCCCGCTGAACTACACAGAGGCGGCCGGGGTTGCCACGTTCTACGCCCGATTCGGCAAGCAGATCGTGCTCGCCCAATACTACACGCAGACGATGGGCGGTGTCGAGTCTGTCAAACTGTACCGCCTGCTGGACTACGGCCTGCTTGGCTCCGAGGTCGAGGCCGAAGAGAAGCAGCAGACGTTCCGCGAAGTGTTTCTCATCCACCCGGACCCTGGCGACAGCGCAGCGTCCGCCCTTGAGTTGCTGCAATCGCCAGACGGCGAGCCGACTGCCCACCCTGCGCTCATTCTGCTTTCGCTTCTGTCCACTGGCAGCGGCGGCCTTTGGGACACTGGCCTTGACCAGTGGGGCGTGGGCATTGACGAGTCAGACATTGATCTTGACTCGTTCTACATGGCCGCACACAGCACGGACATCTCGCTTCCGAACCTTGTGCTTGGCTGGGATGGAAAGCCGTTCAAGTTGCGAGAGTGGGCGGAAGAGGAGATCCTAGGCCCGCTCGGGTGGTTCCTCTACCAGACATCCGAGGGCAAGATCGGGCTCGGGTGGATCCAGGAGCCCTACCCGTCAGACGCAGCCACGACGCTAGATGAGTCGCTGATTGTGCCCGGGACCATGCAATACAGCGGGCAGCTCGGGAGTTCCGCAGGGCAGACAACGTGGGAGTATGATTGGGACTGGGCAGAGGAGCAGCCCCGACAGACCATCATCTTCCGCAGCCGAGAAGTGCTGGAGCGTGACCGACACTCGGACACTGGGCACACCTACAAGCTCAAGAGCGGGGCGCCTGACGGCGGGACAGCGGCGGCCCTGCGATCCAAGGGCGTGCGAGATCAGCGGCTCTGGAGCACCCCGCTTCCGTCCGTTTCGTTTGATGTCCCGATCGCGTCCGACACTATCGACCTTCACGTCACGTCCATGGTGTCAATCACTCACTCGGCAGCGCCAAACCCGTTCACCGGAGGCCGCGGTCTGGTGGCCGTTCCCGGCACCGTCGTCGGCAAGGGGCTGGACCTCGCGCAGGGCGTGATCTCGCTGACGGTCATGCTGCTATCGCAGCCAAACCACAAGTATTTCGCCCCGGCTGCTCGCGTGGTTAGCTACGCGGCAGGGCCGCCGCTCATCATCACGATCGCAGCCAACGACTACACCGCAGTTGACGCTGACGAACGGCAGCCGCAGGTCGAGCAAGAGGACGGAGACGCCTTCTCTGCGGGCGACATCGTTGCTCTGGTTGATCTCTATGGAGCATTCCGCTCCGACAACGTGGTGACAGTGGTCGCCGCATCGTCTACAACCATCGAGATCGACACGGGATTCACGCTCGCTGCGGCCCCTGTTGTGCCGGTTGCAAGCGACCGGGTCATCTACGCTCGCTATTCCGCCGCAGCCGTTCCTTCGTCTGTGTGGACAACGCACATGGAGTTGCACGTTGCACAGGCGAACAGCGCGACCGGGCTTCTGACAGACGGATCGGCGGCGACAGAGTACGGGAGTTGATCAATGGCGAAGCTCACCATCCCGGGTTCGTTCACTGGGATTGACGACGACCAATACGCCGCGGGCACTCCAGGGTCTGCGTTCCTGGGTCAGCGGTTGGCCCAGAACGATCGGTGGCTCCACGCCTACCTGCGGCGCTCATACGACGAAGCGTTCCCGCTGATAGACTACACCGGAACGGACATCAGGCCCACCGTGTCCGACCTCACCGGGACAGACATGCTCCCGTGGCATCTCTGGGGAACGCCCGGCGTAAAGGGGCTGACGTGGGTTCTGCGGGCTAGCCTAGCCGCTGCCGAGACTTTCCTTGCGTGTCCGTACATGGAAGGTGTCAGCCAGTACAGAGCGGCCAAGGACTCGCCGCACGCGTTCACGATCACCGGCACCGGCGCCTACAAGAACTATGAGATCCCTGCCCCAATGCACGCCGGACCTCAGTCTGTCGGTCTCGTGCTTTACGCCGGGCTCGTGCCCGGTGCGGCGCCAACGAAGGTAGCGAACGGAACGGTTCTGGAACACACGGCGACATCGCTCACCACCACCAACGTCGGCCCGAACTTCGCCGCCCTGCAGGCGACCCCCAACATTCGGGCTGTCGTGCGGATCGTGGACGCAGTAGCAGCAGGGAACCCGCTAACTGGCTGGTTCCAGATCGTCGGTGTGTCAACGAACGTGGTCGCAGACGACACGATCCACATTCACGGGTCGTGGACACTGCCGAACGGGACGCACTACTACGAGATCAAGCGCACGTCAGAACTCACGATCGAGTCCATGTCGTGCATAGAAGACACGCTCGCAGGCTCGGCGGATCCTGTCTACCGAAACGACGTGAACCGCGACGGGTACAGCCCGCAGAGCGACAACTCGTGCTTCTCCGACGCCCGCTACACGGCTTCATTCTGGGCATCACTCGGCGCAAACTTCCGACACTTCCGAGACAGCCGGTGCCGAGTGGTTGCGCATCATCGCTACGGAGTCTCTGCGCTTGAGCCCGGTGCGGCGCCTGGCTACAGCAAGATGGCCGAATACTACTCCGACTGCGAGATCGGCGTGGAGCGCTACTACGTCTGCACGTACTGGGCGCGTGAAGGTGAGCCAGAGAGCGCCAACTACTGGAAGATGCTGATCCACGATTCCGCAGCAACGGGCGGGCTGCTCACTACCGGCCCAGAGGAAACGCTGACCTTCCCAGAACAGGACGCTCGGCCGATTGGGCGACGAGGAATGATCCAGTTTGTACCGTGGCACCCGACGCACACGAAGATGCACGAGATAGCGAGCCCGTGGGTAGAACTCAACGTGGGCGTTGCAGCTCTGCCTGCGACGAACAGGGTGTTTCAGGTCTGGGCGGACAGCTTCGCTGACTACTTCCGGCTCTACTACCGCGGCTGCACCATCATCGCAGTGGAGGCATAGCCGTGGCACGAACAATACCGGCGGCGCTGCCTGTTCCGAGGGTCGAGACGATCATCCCCGGTGTGTCAATCCTGAACTCCGACGTGCAGGATCGTGTCGAGGGGCAGCACATCGAGTTCGCCCAATGGGGGCGAGGCCATGCTGGCGGCGCATGGATCCCAACCGCTGCCCCCGTGACACAACTCCAGCACATCCTAGACCAGTCAGGGGCCTACCAGATTTTCCTGACCTACGTCGTCAGGGCCCGCAGCGGAATGACCGGAGTAAAGGCGTTCTTCAAGACTTCGGGGGCGGCAGGCGGAAACGTGCGGGTGACCTGCACGAACATTCCGGCCAACGTCGTCACTGCGTGCGCGGCAGGCGCGGTCTACTCGACGGCCGTTCTGGCGATCAACAGGCCAGAGTTGCTCTCAACCTTCACCGTCGAGATCGAAACAGCGGCAGGCGCAACGCCATTCTACCTCGAATCGTTCAGCCTGATTGACCAAGACCTGGCCGCTGTGTGACAGAGACCCAGGACACACGACGCCAACCTGACGGCTGGCACGCTCCCATAGGAGAGATCATGCGCAAGATCGTTGCCGTTTTCGTGGCCGTCGGGTTGGCCCTCATGGCGTCCGGCCTGGCCTATGCCCAGAGCATTCCAGAGGCTCGGTATCGCATCATCGGGACTGCGGCGGGCCCGAACAGTCTGCTGCTTCCGATCTACACATCGCCGGCCACTGGCGTCGTTGGGGACGTGAACCTGGCCGAGGTCGACGGGGCCGCCTACGACCTGGGCACCGACGTGATGCTCGGGAGCCTCCCCGTCACCCTCGCCACCGACGACACGGTAATGGCTGCGATCGACGCCCTGCTCACGACAATCGCCGGGGACACAACGGCCATCACAGGCCAGCTACCGCCAACCCTAGGCTCGCAGGCCATCGCCGACAGCTTCTCCGTGGTGCAGGCGGCGCTCGAGGTCTTCGACGTGGCCATCCCCGGCTCCGTGGATGTGCAGGGCGTCGACGCCGACGCAGCGGCCATCACCGGCGACCCCGTGCTCATCGGAGGAGACGAGGGCGGAACCATGCGGGCCATCGCCGTGGACTCAGCAGGGCGCCCGCTTGTCGTCGGCGCTGCTGCTGACGGTGACGCTGTCGACGGCAATCCCGTGCTCATGGGCGGGGAAGACGGCGGCTCCACGCGGACACTCCACCTCGACGGCACCGGCGACGCTCAGGTGGACATTGCTTCCGCTCTGCCGGCCGGGACCAACTCCATCGGTACGGTGGACACGGAGCTAGCCATCCCTGTGACCATGGACGACGCCATGCTCAACCCAGGCGATGACGGACTGGGGGCCCCGGCCTACGGGCCGGAGGTGCCCGGCGTTGGTAGCTACACCCTCGGCTGGGAGAACGCGGGCGCAGTCTGGGAGAGGGTCCGCAGCTACGCCGGGCGGCTGGAGGTGGACCTGGAACTGATCGGCGGGGCGCAGCTCACGCTCGGGCAGCAGGCCGCCGGCAGCTCCATCCCTGTCGTGTCCCCTTCCGAGAACGCTGAAGACACGCTCTGGGCCACCGGGGACTACGGCCTGGGGCTGCTCGGCGTCCGCACGGACCAACTCGGCGGGGCGACAGGCATCGTGCCAAGCGTGACGGTGGACAACAACTACAGCGCCCTGCGCACCAGCGACATCGGGGCCCTGTACGTCGGGACACCCTTCGTGCACGGCTTCGGCGGGAACGGGGCCGAGAACATACCGGGCAACCCGTTCCTGGGCGGGTGGGAGGCAAAGGACTTCGACGGAGCAGCTCTGCCGAACGCGGTCGCAGACGAGGGCGACGTGGTGCGCGGCGCCGCCACCATGTCTGGCGTGCAGTACGTCATGGTGGTCAACGAAGACGGCAGCGACGAGGGCACCATCACCGTGCAGGACGGCGGCGGCTCGCTGACGGTGGACGGTACGGTGGCCCTGTCGGCCGATCCAAACGCCCTCGCCGTGGACGTGGAGGGCGAGTCTGACACCCAGGGCGGAACCGACGTGTCGGCCAGCCAGACCGACGACGCCGCAGGGCAGTATGTGGTGCCGAGCGACGCGATCCGCACGACCTGCCAGAACCAAAGCGACGAGGTGGTGGCCTTCAAGGTCGGCGCCATCGCCAGCGGAACCGGGGCCGGGCGCCTCTGCGCAGAGACAGCCGCAGGCGACGGTCGCGGTTGCTCCTACACCTGGCACGGGCTCGGCGGGGCGACGATTCACTTCTGGGACGAGCCCAGCGCCGGACCCGCCGTGGTTGCCTGCTGGTCCGAGGTGGCCAACTGATGCGCAAGACACTAGCAGCCCTGTCCCTCGTGTTTGCCCTGCTGTTCTGTGGGGTGGCCAGTGCTCAGTTCGTGGTGCCACCTGGCGGCGGCGGAGGCGGAGGCGGAGCCGCCTACGTCCAGGCCTCGATCACGACCGGATCCATCGCTGCCTCTGGCTCCGAGACGGGCGACGAGGCGCTGTTCTTCGACGAGGGGATCATCGCACTGGTCCAGGTGGCGAGCACCGTCTCGGCGTGTGTCACCGTCGAGTTCTACGCCGACGACGGCTACGCAACGCTCCTGTATCAGCTTGTCGCCGTGGACGGCAACACGGCCACCTACAGCGACCGTGGCGGTGCATTCCCCTATGAGGACGCGGACACGACTGCCGAGTTGCACTGGAAGGTCATCAACTGCGGGGGGTCGGCCACGGTCGTCACCCTGACAGTCGGAGGGATCGGAGAATGAAAACCACACGCATCCTGGCCCTAGTGGCTTCCCTGGTTCTGTTGCTGGCTTCCAGCGTGGGCGAGGCCGATACGACGCACTTCTACCCCCACATTGCCCAGACTTCACCTGGCGCAAGCTCGCTCCAGATGAGCAGCGTTGAGCTTCTCCGGTTTCTCGTCGAGGGGGTGACGGTAGACTGTCCTGGCTGCACGGGCCCCGGCTGGACGCTGACGGAGGCGTACAGCAATGCAGGGCGCTGCGTGCCGGTCACACCGACCGACGTAGACTCCATGGTCTCGTGCGCTGCGTGGAAGGGCGACGGCTCCGGTCTGGGCAACGGAGATTGGTTCGTGGTCGAGTCTGCCGACAGTTCTGGCGGCGGCGGCGCCAACCATTTTCAAGTGCTTGTCGAGTATAACGCCCCGACCTCGTGGAAGTTTGTAATGATGCCGCTGGCTGGTGTGGATGGCTGGGAGGTAGGCACGGCCACACCGGACGCAGCAGGTTCGGAGACCCGAGTAGGGTCGGGGTCAGCCCTGGTCACATACACGACTCAGGATGGCGCTTCAGACCTGGACATCGTGGCCGACCAGGACGTGGTGATCATCCGTCGTGACGATGCAACGGCAGTGGACCTGATCTATATCGGTGCTGTCGAGGGGAACCTGGCTACTAGCACGCCTGCCGACGACAGGCCTTTCGTCATCATGGATACACCGGCGAGCGTCTGGTTTAGGTATTACTCATTGTCGTCAGACTACTGGAACAGGTTGGCACCAGACGACGTTAACGTGCTGGTTAAGGGAGCCCCCGGAGAATTTATATCTTACAACGTGTATGTGCAGGAAACGGTAGCGTTTCCTGCGACGTACAATGGCTCCTACCAGCTCCTCCCTGTCCCTATCGTGTTTCACGACATTGGGCATCTCCATGTGACTGGGTTTTTGCAACATCTTCGTGCTGCGTCGGTCAACGCCGGGCTGCCCGGCCGGTCCCTGGGGGGTAAGACATGGACATGCAGGAGCAACGGCGTTGGATACGCTGTCCCGTGCCTCCGATGGGACGGAATCACGGTGTACCCATGAGGTGGCTACTGGCAGTGAGTCTCGCTAGTGTGCTGCTGCTGCCGGCCTCAGTGGCCATAGCTACGGATCCGGCCACTGATCAAGGCGCTGGCGAGGTCACGGAGTTTGGGCGTCAAGATGATGCCCCGGCCGTTACTGTGACTCGGACTGTGGATGAAGATACTATCCTAGCCACGCCCAGGTATTTCCCTGTCATCCCAGCGGCCCGCACGGTGATCCAGCAATGACCCTCTCCGCCCTCAGATCCGCCACCGTCGAGGCCCTGGCCGAGCGCTTCGGCTCCCGGGCCCCGAAGGAGAGACATGAGCGATCTCGCATGGTTCGCTGACAGACACGACGAGACGAAGCGGCTAGTCGCGGAACGCTACGCCAAGCGCAACCTTCCGCGAGTTCTGCCCGAACACTTCCGCCAGTCGCCGCCCGACGGGGCCGTGCTTCACGTTCCCGCATCCGGCGGGGGCGTGGACCTCGATGACGTGGAACTCTGTTGGCGCTTCATGCGGAGCGGACACAAGACCTCGACCAACTTCGTGATCGGGTGGCCGACTGGGCGCACACTGTGCCCGGTGCCACCCGAGCGCAGGGCGTGGCACGCTGGCGACGCGGGCAACGGTCGCATCGGCATTGACCTTTGCAGCCCCGGCCCCATCGTCGAGATCGGATCGCAGTGGTACCGCCAAGGAACGGAGAAGCGAGCCGGCGTGCGCGGCGCCTGGATTCACTGGCTCGGGAAGTGGCACATACAGGCTCCGTGCTCCGGGCCTGACGGTGCGCCGATCACTGGCGCTGACGCCATCCGATGGCCGTCGAAGCCGTACCCGTTCCGGCAGCAGTGTTGGCACCTCATCACGCCGCACCAGATCCAGGCGCTCGTGCAACTGCTCAGGCGCCTTGACGCAGTGTGGCCGATGGACCCCGCTCGCATCGTGCGACACTCTGACCTGTCGAAGGGCCGCTCAGACCCCGGGCCCTGCGTCCCGCTTGGGGCCGTGCGCCGTGCGCTGCGTGGGGACACGGCCGTAGACGCCGCTCTGTCCATGGCCGTCGACGCATGGCCGGCCAGTGGCGACGCATGGAGAGACGTGCTCGTGAAATCATGGGAAACTGACAGAGAGTGAAGATTGCCCCTTGACACGCGTCAACCGGCGTGCTATGTGGTGATAGTGAGGACATGCACGCAAGCCCGCCCGAACGGAGCACACCGACAATGCCGAGCCAAACAGACGATAGCTGGGCCAAGCGCTACGGCCCATGGGTTGCTGCGGTAGCGACAGTGTTTGCCATTACCGGTGGCCTCATCACGGCGATCTATTTCGTCGGTGACGGACGATGGATCACGAAGCCGGCCTATGCACAGGACGCAAGAGAAAACGAAGCCAAGCGGCAGGCGTGTGATGTGCGTATTGCGGGAACAGAGAAGGACGTGGCGGTCATCAAGGCCACGCTGGAGAGTCAAGAGAAATCGTTTGACGCACTGGCCAAAGAGGTCAGCGACCTGACGCGGTATCTTCGGGACAGGGAAATCAGAGAACGGAGGCGAAGGTGATGGACTGGATCGTCAAGCTAGGCGGACGCAAAGCCGTCGCTCTTTGGTCGGCGCTCCTCGTCGTGCTCGTGCTGATTTGTCTCGGCCGTTGGGTATTGCCAGCGGACGCAGCGCAGGCCCGCATGATCGTTGAGCAGTCGCTCGGGTTCCTGACGTGGGCGCTTGGTCTGTTCGTTGGCGGAAACGCCATCGAGCATGTGGCCAAGGTGCTGCCGCTGATGCGCGGCGCTGCCGTACCGAAGCCAGACGACAAGTAGACACACCCCCAGAAACAACCTGCAACAGGAGGGATACATGATCGAACTCACCGGACACCACGACGGACACGGACTCATGGAGCGCTGCGTGGTGCGGGCCGTAGACGAGCCGCAGCAGCCCAGCGGGGCCTATCACGACTACCGGCTGCTCCGGGCGCTGACCGACGAAGAGGTCGCCGCTGCACGCGACGGCGGCATGTCGTACGAAGTCGAGGACGGCGTCACCCTCGCCGACGTCGGATCCGTGCAGTTCCAGCGGGGGCCCCGCAACGAGGATGGCAGCACCCCCGGGACGCTCGACGGGGCGCTCCTGAGCATCCTGATCCACCGCAGGGAGTGCTTCCAGGCCGGGCCGTACGCGTGCCAGGAGAATCAGGAGGCGCTGGACCTTCTGCTCGGCGTGCGCGCCATGGACAAGCATCGTGCCGACGAACGCGCAGCACGCGGCGTGCTTGGTCGCAACGCCAAGTAGACAGACATCCACCGATCAACCCGCAAGGGCTCGTCGTGACACCGGCGCCCCGCAGGGCGCCGGCCTTCATCATCCTGCAACAGGAGGGCACTTGACGCAGGAAAGGCTCTGGACAGAGTACGGCGACGAGATCGCAACCGTCCCGCTGGGATGGAAGGGGCTCCGTCGTTTGGCCGAGATCCGAGAGGGCGAAGCCCCCAGCATTTGGCACTGCCAGCAGGCCGTCAAGCGCGTGCGCCGCGACGGCGGCCCAACGGCGCTGCCGCCGGTCTCGCAGGCTAGCCCAGGGGCAGTGCGTGCGTACCTGGAGAATGCCGCTCTAGCGGCCCTGGGTGCCCCAGTTTCGACGCAACCTGATTGCGAGGCCAACCACACCACGGCGACTCTCGCAGCCGAATCAGCGCCAGTTCTGGCCGTTGGGCGCAGGCGCACGACCTACCACATCGACCCCGACTCCGGGGACTACACTACCCATCTGCCAGGCGACAGAGAGATCCGCGCCACGGCCGAGCAGCACGCAGAGATCCTGCGACGCTACGCAACGGCTGGCGGCGGCGAGACAGTGGTGGCGATTGCTCGCGACTTCGGACTGTCCACGCGGGATCTGCGCTCCTACCTGATCGCCCACGGACACTACCACGACTCGCTTCCGTTCGCATCCGAGCGCCTCGCAGAGGAGCCGACAGAGGCGCTCGCTGAGGACATGATCGCTATGCGGGCGCGGGCGGTGGAGTCGTCCTACCGCCGCAAGCGGTCAGACGCCGACACGCGGGACGCCGACAGGTGGCGCCTTTGGCAGTCGCAGGTCGTGGAGCGCGTTGACCACTGGGCGGCTCACTCCCGCACGCCTGAGATCATGGCGCCTTCGCCTGCGCAGCAGACCGGGCTGAGCGTCGTTGTCGGGCCTGCGGACTTCCACTGGGGCATGCTCAGTGATCCCGTAGAGACCGGCCACACCTACGACAAGGCGACGGCTAGGCGGCGCCTGCGGCAGACCACCGAGGACCTGATGGGCCTGCTGCCGTCGCAGCCGCAAGAGGTTGTGATCGCTATCTGCGGCGACTTCTTGCACTGCGACGGGGGGCCCGGCGGCCGCACGTCGAAGGGGACGCCGCTCGACGTTGACGGCAGCGCCCTCGAGATCATGATCTCCGGGGCCGAGATCCTGCGTGAGTACGTCGACACATGGGCCCACGTTGCGCCGTGCCGCGTCGTGATCACGCCTGGCAACCATGATCGCCGCTCGTCTGTTGCGCTGCTCATGGCGGCTCTGGCGGCGTACCGGGGCAGCGAGCGCGTGAAGGTTGTGGCCGACTTCAAGGATCGTGCGTACCTCGACATCGGAAGCACGCTGGCGTGTTTCTCGCATGGCGACAAGCGGGCCGCAAAGCACATGCCTGCGATCTTTGGGGCTGAGAACTGGGGCAGGGGCTCGCACCGAATGAGCGTGACCGGCCACAAGCACCACATGCGCAGCGCCAACGAGGCGGGGCTGTGGTCCTTCCAGATGCCGTCGCTGACCTCGCCCGATGCGTGGCACCACGGCGAGGGCTTCGGCGGTGCTACGCCTGGGCAGGCTGCGATCCTGGTGGACTCGGTGCGGGGGCCGGCTGGGTATCTGTTCTCGGCGGTGGGGGGCTAGCCCAAGCTGGCCGACTCAACACCAGACACCAGTGTCTTGCCGACGCCGACGAACGACGGCGCCCAGCCGGCAGTGATGAATGCCATGGCCGCTTCGATACTGCTGGCCCTGTCGAAGCGGTTGGTTGCGCCGTTGACCATCCAGTCCGCCAGCCCTTCCGGCGTGTCAAACACGGGGCTCACCGGGCTACCTTCCGATACCGTTTCCCACATCTGCCAGCCCGGCCCATCTGGCGGCTTTGTCTCCGTCCATTCGTCGCAGGCTGCTTCGTCCTCTGGTGAGCGCCACAGTTCGCCGGAGCCATCGCAGTGCTTGCATTTGCCGTAGACGCCCAGGCGCTTGGCCCGGGTCTCGACGCAGATCCAGCGGTTGATCGCGTCGTGGCCGAATCCGTGCGGCGCCCAGGCGTTGACCTGTTCGGCCGTGGGGTGCGTCGGAGGATCGTTGACCACCCATCCTTCGCCGGACACGAAGTGGCGCGTGAAGTCGTACAGGCGCCCGGCTTCGACCAGTGCGTCGACTTCGTCCTGTGTGATGCTGTAGCACCAGCGGCGGCACTCGCCCATGATCTTCCACGGCGGACGTTCGGCCTGGGTTCCGTCAGGCGCAATGCCGTACGCGTACCACCACCGCTGGTCGATCCCGTCGAGGTCGTACCAGTCGTCAGCGAGCTGCTTGGTCTCAGGGTTGTGCCCTGAACCGTCGCAGAACGGGCAATCCTTGCGGTGCACGTAGTGCGGGTTGAGGAAGCCGTCCCATGTCTTGCTCAGCGGCCAGTCGAAGTCCAGCGGCAATCTCTTGATCTCTCGTCCCATGCGTCTGCTCCTTGTTCTTGGTTGTGGTTGACTAGCGCTCCTCCAGCAACTCGTCAACCAGCGCCTCCAGATTGTAGCAGTACCACGCCAGGACAGCGCCGCGCTTGGATCCATCGTGGGCGATGCACTCCTCGCCGCCGCCAACAGGTTCCAGCATGCGGCCGCCCTTTGGGCGCCTGTCGAAGGGCAGCGAGCAGCCGCGCACGCCGAGGAAGGTGCACGCTCCGCCCCATGTTGGGTGAGTCACCAGGCCCTCGTGGCCGACCACTGCCGGCCTGACGAAGAGAGATCGTGACCTCCCGTCCCCCTTGCCGTCGTCGAACGGGTCGCCTTCCCACCAGTCGAGGCAGTAGCGCCCGCCTCGTACGGCTTCGCGTACGCCGTCCACGATCTCGGCCTTCGTGCTGCCGAAGTCTTCGGGCCACGCTGCGCACGGTGCGCCCTTGCAGCATCGGCCCTTGCACTCGGCGCAGGCGGCGGTTGGCTGGTATCCTTCCACGCTACACCCCCACCGTGGTATACTCTCGGACCGTGCCCCAGCGAAGCCCACTCTCAAGCCACTCCGCCCACTCGGCGACCGCAGGCAGCAGGTACGGCTCCGCATCCACGCGCACGATCTCCTCGCCCTCCAGCGCCGACCAGCGCACGCGGTCGAAGGCGGCCCAACTGCCGTCCAGGTAGCGGGCCAGGACCCGCCCGTCGGCGCCGGTGTAGACCTCGGTGCGCCTGCCATTGCGGGCAACGCCTGCGTAGGCGTCTTCCTTGGTTGGCGACAGCGAGGCCCAGTCGGTTAGCTCTTTGGCGATCGTGCTAGACATGGTGCCAGCCGATGGTGTGGCCGGCGGCCTCGAGGTCTCCGAGCGCTTCGGCGAGTCGGCCGCTGCGATCAATCACGATCTGCGGAAGGTCGTTGACGATCCCGACGCACTCATTGAGGCCGCGTCCGGTGCAGTCCCGGATCGCCTTGATCAACTGGATCTTGCCCGGCGCCGTGGTGTAGTGATCGATCATGATCCGCCCGCCGCCGACCGGCGCGGCGTAGTCGCGCGCCCTGTTGTAGAGATCGTCCAGCGCCCGCTCTGCGATCAAGGCCCGCTCCTTCCAGTGTGCGATCTGCTCTTCGTTGGTCATCTCTTCCTCCTTGCCCCCGGCGGCGCGCGCCGCCGGGGTGGTGTGCGTGCTAGGCGGCGATCTTGGCCCAGAAGATG
>FLOH01000842.1_pt1 | contig 54982 bp, 43 predicted proteins | sample 756751 | NCBI WGS metagenome assembly FLOH01 (sample SAMEA4026879, study PRJEB14308) | marine metagenome | biome: coastal water; material: water | depth 74 m
TACGCTTGCATAGAACCAACAGAAGCAGAAAAAGTTGAACTGCTATCTGCGTATCAGGCTTTGCTTGATGCACAGAGTGAGCTAGTTGTTGCAGAGAAGGTAGAGGTTGCCACTACACCAGTAGCACCACAGCCTGCTCCGGTAGCAATATCAGAGCCACTGACACATATTTACGGTATGTTGACAGTCTTGGTACCACAGGAAACAACTGATGTACGCGGTGATGCTACATCGTGGAAAAAATATCCTGTGAAAAACGGTATTACTCACATTCCTGCTGTTGAAGGAAAACGGTTGTTAATCAATGGTGCTCTCAATAACGAGGTAAACAGAGAGTATCTTGATAAGCGTAGTATCACCCTGGTGACAGAGGATGGGCAGGAGCTGACATTAACCCCAGAGAATGCTGGGACCGTAGATTTTAAGAAAGATCCAAATCTTGAGTATTCTTTGATTAATGGAAAGCTTGCTTTAGTTCCCAGGTAGGGAATTAAAGCAATAAAAATAGATGAATCCGCTCGTCGAGTCAAACTCGACCGAGCGGATTTTTATTTTGGTTTAACCCCACCCTAAGGGTTACCCTTAGGGTGGGGTTGACTTACTTATAAAAAGATGGTTATATATGGTATAAGTAAAAGTTATGAAAGAGAAGCTATACAATTTTAAATTTACCAATATTGACTTATTATTTATTGGTTTGATAGCTTTGGCGTGCCTGGCAATACTATTTTTTGACCCACTTTTGATTATCTTGGGTATTCTACTTGTAATGCTACTAATATTAGCTTATCAGTGGCCTGTATATTTTCTCGGTTTGACGATTTTATTGTATCCATTTAACCAAAAATATTTGTATTTGGGGTGGTCAACAAATTTTCCATATGCTGATCTCTTGATTATCATCTTAGCCACTAGTTGGCTAATCAAATTTATATTGAAAACTTTCCAGGATAAGAGACTATATCTAACAAAGCAGGCAAAGATTAATTTTGCCTTTTTTATTTGTCTGATGGCTGCAGGCGCCTTGTCTTTTTTGAATATCTGGACTGACCAGATAGCTGAGAGCTTCAAATATTTATGGCGCTTTATCGCTTTTAATTATCTATTATATTTTTTTATTACTCAGGAAATAGTCAAAAAGGCAAAACATTTTTGGACGCTAAGTTGGTTTGTCTACTTCTTGGGAATATTTTTATCAATCATGGGCCTAGTCTCTTTTTATTGGCCTGAAGTAAATCATAGTTTTCCAATGGCCACACCTCTGAGTTGGTTTGGTTTGTTTCCTTTGGGAGCAAGTCACAATCTATTAGCTGAGAGTTTGGTTAGTATTATACCGTTTAGTTGGTTGTTGATTTATAAATTGAGTGGTCGTCAAAGTACAAAATATATGAATTTTGGTTTGAGTTTGATGATCGCTGTTTGTATTTTGACTTTTTCAAGAACCGGTTGGCTAGTATTAGCGATTGAATTGTTGATTCTTTATATTGCTTATTATCGAGTCAGAGTAAAAAGTGTTATTCAAAAATTTTGGCCATTAGGTTTAGCTTTACTTTTGCTATTTGGTGTCTATTTTACAACCTTTGCACAAACAGAGTTTGTGACAAGTTCCAATGAGGCCCGTGGTGCGATGATAGAGAGAAGTATTTATATGTTTAGCCAACACCCAGTGATTGGTAATGGTGTCGGTGTTTGGCAGTCAATTGTTTCTAGAGATATGTATTATGTCTATGAATTTGGTCAACCACTAGAGCAGCATGGTGTTGTCTGGAAGCTGCTAGCTGAGCAGGGAATCGTGGGAGTGCTAGTTTGGTTTGGTATTATGTTTTATCTAATCTATTATTCATATTATGTTTATCACAAATTAGAACATGACAATCCTTGGCAATTTACGGCACTTGTAGCTGGGGTGGTTATTGTCGGTCAAGTAATCTTTCAATTATTGGATACTGGCTATTATTCACCAAAGATGTGGTTGCCACTTGGTTTAGCAATGTCGCTTTTGCACATTGCCAAACGTTTTCAAGGTTTACCTAGTAAAATAAAATTTGAATAAAATGAAAATATTATTAATCAACAAATTTCACTATATCAAAGGCGGCGCTGATCGTCATTATTTGGAGTTGGGTGAGAACCTAGCAAAGCAAGGACATACTATCAACTATTTTTCGATGCAGGATGTTCACAATCAATATAGTGAAGATGAAAAGTATTTTGTTGATAATATGGATATAGCTGAGGTAAAGACAAAAAAGAATATTGGCAAGACAGTATTGAGAATGTTTTATAATAAACAAGCACAGAGAAATTTGCAGAGAATGATTGATCAACAAAAGCCTGACATAGCCCATCTACACAATATTTATCATCATTTATCACCAAGCATTATTAATACTTTGAAGAATAATAATATTCCGATAGTGATGACAGTACATGATTATTATCTCTATAGTCCAGTATATTCATTGTTTCTTAATGGAAAAGTGTTTGATCCAGAGAAGAACAAATATTGGCAGATCATCAAGCACAAGGCAATCAAGGGTTCTTTGCTTGCTTCTATCTTGGCTAGTATGGTTCATGTTTTGCATTATTCTTTGTACAAAAAAATTGATTGCTTTATCTGTCCAAGTCAGTTCATGGCTGACTATATTCGAAAGGTTTATCCAAAAGCCAAGATTAAAGTCATCAATAACTTCACAGAGATGAAGCATGAGAGTGTTGCCAAAGATGATTATTATCTTTATGTTGGTAGAATAATTGAAGAAAAAGGCGTTGGACTTATTTTACAGGCTGCTAAAGAATTACCACATTATAATTTTCATATTGCCGGAACAGGACCGGATGAGAAGAAATATAAAAAAGAATATGATTTGCCAAATATCATTTGGCTTGGGTATTTGAAGAATGGTGAATTGAAAAAAGAAATAGCAAAAGCTCAGGCCAGTATTGTACCTTCTGTTTGGTATGAGAACTGTTCTCTGGGTGTCTTGGAAAGTCTAGCTTTGAACACACCAGTGATAGCTAGTGATATGGGTGGTAATCCAGAGTTAGTAATTAATGATTATAATGGATTAATATTTAAGAACAATGACATTGATTCATTGATTACTGCTATCAAAAAAATTAATAGTGCACAATTCAATGGCAATGCTATAGCCAGTTCTGACAAGTATAGTTGGGAAAAGTTTTATCAAAAACTGATGAATGTTTATGAGAATGTTTTATAAGACATTATTAATATTAAGTATGATTGGTCTCCTAGTGTGGCCACTTTTTGGTATGGCAGAATTTAAAACAGATTATCCAAGGCTGGCGAATTATTATCTGAAATGGCAGATCAGTGAAGAAGAGGCAATAGAATTGGCTAAGTGGGATTTGTTGGTTCTAGATATGCAAAATCAGTTTACTAGTGAATCAAGTATCAAGAAAATTAAAGAACTAAATCCAGATATCAAAATCTTGGCTTATTTGACTTCAGAAGAAGTACAACAGCAACATCAAAATACAAGCGCAAATAATCCTTGGAAAAAGCTTTATAACTATGTAGAGCAAAATAATCTATGGCTAGTAAATAGTCAGCAGTCTAGAGTTTCATTCTGGCCGGGTACTTGGATGATTGATGTGACCAAAGCCAAATGGCAAGCATGGTTACCAAACTTTTTGGATCAAGAAATTCTTGTTAATCAATATTGGGATGGTGTTTTTCTAGATAACTCTTTTTCAGAAATTAGTTGGATTGATAGCAATTTATCTATTAGTGATGTTAGTTGGCAACAGGGTATGATCAGTATTCTAGGAAATATCAATACTATTTTGGACGAAGATCAGGTAGTGGTGATCAATAGTAGTAGTGCCTATATGGATCATATCAATGGTAGACTCTTTGAAGGCTGGCCAGATGTCTATGGTGGCGATTGGGCTACAAATATGGAAGATTATTTGTCTTTATTGGGTAGAGTCAATGATCCACAAGTTGTGATTATCAATACCAATACAGCCAATCAATTCAAACCTACTGAATATCAAAAGATGCGTTATGGTCTAACTTCATCTCTTTTGGCAAATTCATATTATAGTTTTGATTTTGGTGATCAAAATCATGCACAGACTTGGTGGTATGATGAGTATGATCAATACTTAGGTAGATCTATTAATGGCCCACAGAATTTGACTAGCCATGATTCTGGTAGTGGTTTGTGGCGTCGTGACTTTGAACAAGGCATTGTCTTGGTCAACTCAACTGATGAGATGCAAAAAATCCGCCTAGGTGAAGAGTTTGAAAAGATCAGAGGCGAGCAAGATCCAAAAGTGAACAATGGACAGATTATTACCACAGCCAAAGTACCAGCTGAGGATGGTTTGGTTTTATTAAAGAGATTGAAGAGCTTTTCTGATTCGGTCTATATTAATGGTAGCTTTGCCAAGGTATTTGATATTCAGGGCCTAGCTGATAGAAATGGTTTTTTCATTTATGATAATCAGTTTGCTGGTGGTGTCAAAATAGTATTGGTTGATCTTGATACCAATGGCACGCTAGAAAAAGTAGTGGCCAATGACTCTGAAGTTTTTATTTATAACAATAGTGGAGAACTGATAAATTCTTTTTATCCATATACAGAAAACTATAATCAAGGAATCAATATCGCCGTAGGGGATTTGAATGGCGATGGCTGGGTAGAGATTGTGACTGGTACAGAAAGAGGTGGCGGTCCACAGATCAGGATATTTAATGGAGTTGGTAAATTGATCAATCCGGGTTGGTTTGCTTATGATCAGAAGTTTCGAGGTGGCGTCTATGTAGCAGTAGCTGATTTGAATGGTAATGGAAACATGGAGATCATTGCTGGCGCAGGCTATGGTGGCGGTCCCCATATCAGAATATTTAACAATGGTGGCCAATTGGTCAGTCCTGGTTTTATGGCCTTTGATCCGGATCAGCGTGGCGGTGTCAAAGTAGTAGCTGTTGATCTGGATAATGATGGTTGGTCAGAGATTGTCACAACTCCTGGTCTAGGTGGTAATGCCGAGATAAATATTTTTGATCTCAATGGCAATCTGAAATATGAGTGGCAAGCTTATAAGAATAAGAAGAATATTGATTTTGCAGTTGCAGATTATAATAATGATGGCACAATAGAGATAGTTACTATGAATCAGGATATTTTAAATTAATAATATGATAGATAATAAAGACAGGAAAATAGAAGTATCTGAAGTCAAGCCAATCAAGGTGGAGGCTAGACCTATTTTGACTCGCTATGAAAGGCTTTATCATCAGAGGATGCATGTTTTGTGGCTGGATATTCTGATTATGGTTGGTGTACTTGTTTTGTTTAGTGCGACTATTTTCTTTTGGAATCATCCGATCACTAGTAATAGACATATTGATTTAGCGATGACCAATGATCAGTTGATCAGTGGTGCAGTGAATGAATTTACTATTCAGTGGACCAATGAAAATCGTGACACAATCAAAGATGCTTATTTAAGTCTTTGGGCGCCTGATTCAATACTGGATACAGAATTAATTAATGATGAATTTATCCTAGAAAGCAATCTTATTATGTTAGGAGATATATTACCTGGTACAAAAAACTCAGTTACTCTAAGTGGTTTAACTTGGGTGGATATTGATCAGGGTCTTGATTGGGAGATCCGTTTGTATTATAAAAATTTGGGTATTAGACACAACAAAACATTGAAAACAAATTTTGATTGTGATCAGAGTGTTGTGCAGACCAAGATATCAATGCCAGCTAGTATTTATCAATCAAATATATTTGATCTAAATATTGAAACATCAAACACAGCAGGCCAGAGTATTGATAATGTTATTATTGAGATGCAGCCACCAGGTGGCCTGAATATCATTTCGCAAAGTTTGTATTCTGATGATTATCAGTGGCAGCTTTCTAGTATCAATGCCAAGAGCAAACACGACCTACAAATTAGAGCGATTGTTGACTATGTAGCAGATCCTTTTGTGACAATCGGAACTTCTATTAGTATTCAGATAGGGGAGTTGCAGCTTTTGCAAAGTAGACAGAGCATCACCAGTGAGTTTGTCAGACCGCAAATTGATCTTGATTTTACTTTGAATAATAATGAAGCATTCAATCTGGATCAGTATTATCAAGCCAGAATATTTGTTTTTAACAGAGAACAATATGATCTTCGTTCTGCTCAAATAAAATTAGTGAGTAAAACGGATAATATAAATATTATTACCAAACCCAAAGAGATGGATTATTATAGTATTAAAGCGAATGAAGAAAAGTTTATTGATTTTGAATTTATGTTAAATAGAGACGGCGTGATAGATAGTTCTGTCATCTTGCAAGCTGAGCTGACTTGGTTTGATCAAGATAATAATCAGATCTATGTCTATGACACGTCAATCAATATTACTCTGAATCCACAATTGATCATTGATGCTAGACTTTATTATTATACTCCTGATGGTGATCAGATTGGCTATGGACCCTTACCGCCAGAAGTAGATGAGGCAACAAGCTATTGGCTTAGTATTAAGCTCTGGCCAACCTTTGGTAGTCTTGATAGCATGGAATTAGTTGCCTCTCTTGGTGAGGGTGTTAGCTTGAAAAATTATAATACAATTGCAGGAGAGATTAGTATTGATAATCAAATATCATGGCAAGTGAATGACTTTACAGATGATATTTATAGTACCATTCCAAGACTAAATCTGCAGTTAGAAGTAATACCAGAAGAGAGTCAAATTGGTGGTATAATCTCACTATTACGGAATATCAGTGCCACTGGCATAATCACTGATTCAGGGGTTGTTTTGGAGCAAAATAGGGCAAACATAGGCAATGATATGAGTTTTGATACTTATCAACCCAATAATGGACGCGTTATAGATTGACAAATCTAATTTTATGTGCTAATTTAGCTTTTTATGAAAGTAGCATTTATTGGACAAAAAGGTATACCAGCCACTGGTGGCGGTGTAGAAAGATATGTGGAGGCAGTTGCCTCTAAACTTGTGAAACTAAATCACAAGGTTTTTGTCTATACCAGACCTTATTACACGCCAGCAACAAAAAAAACATACTTGGGAGTGAAGCTGGTCAGTTTACCATCTATTCATACAAAAAATTTAGATGCTATTTCAAATGTTTTTTTTGCAACTATTCATGCCTTGTTTCAAGACTATGATATTATTCACTATCAAGGTGTGGGTCCATCTCTATTATCTTTTATCCCAAGAATATTTAAACCAAGTACCAAGGTAGTTGTGACTTTTCACTCTTTAGATAGATTGCACGCTAAGTGGTCAAAACTAGCTAAACTGATTTTAACTATCAGTGAGTGGACAGCCTGTAAATTTCCACATCAGACAATCGCTGTTTCCAGAGGTCTACAAGCATATTGTTTGAAGAGATACAATACACCAACCACCTTTATACCAAACGGTATTTATATTGATAGCAAATCTAACGATCCAAATGTTTTGAAAGAATTTGGTTTGCAGAAGGATAAATATTTTATCGTCATGTCACGACTAGTTTCTCACAAGAGAATCGAAGATGTGATCAATGCTTTTATGAAAATTAATAAGCCAGATTTCAAACTGGTTGTTCTTGGTAGCTCAAGCTATACAGAAGATTATCAAAATTTCTTACATGAGCTTGCAGCGAATGACGAGAGAATCATTTTTATTGAATCTCTAAAAAGAGAAAGACTCTTTACAGTAATGAGGAATGCTATTGCCTTAGCTTCTGCTTCAGAAGATGAAGGAATGCCTATTACAATTCTTGAAGCTATCAGCTTAGGTCTACCTGTGATTTTGAGTGATATTTCTGGTCACCGTGAACTAGGGGATGACCTGACATATTTCAATCTATATGATATTGCGCAATTAAAAAAAGAAATGCAATATGTTTTAAAGAATACAAAGAAGGTCAAAGCAGCAGCCAAGCTGCAACAAAAGATTATTATCAATGACTATAATTGGGATGATATTGCTAAGTCAATTTCAGATATTTATCGTCAAGATATCGTAGCTCCACAGTCTTTAGGCAATATTTTATTTTAACTTGTTGATTGGCTTAATTATTGGTAAAATATTACTACCCGCCTGCAGCGTTTTGCGCAGCAATGCGGGCAGGTAATAATTAAGTCTTTTTTTATATGTCAAAACCAGTTGTAGATCAAGCCAAATGTACCGGTTGTGGTACCTGCATCGCATTATGCTCAGAAGTCTTTGAATTTAATGATAATGGTAAATCCAGAGTGATTGATGAGAAGGGTTGTGAACATGGCTGTGATTGCCAGCAAGCAGTAGATAGTTGCCCTGCTGGCGCTATTAGTCTGACAGAGTAATAGGAATAAAAAAATCTCTAGTTGAATAGAGGTTTTTTGTTTTGCTTATTTTATCCTCCCCTTTACTTCCCCTCCTTATTAAGGAGGGGTGGCTTGAGTGGTAACGAAAGACGGGGTGGTTAGTTCACAAATTATATTGAGAAAGCGATCAGCGTAAATACGATCAGGGTTAGGGATTGAATGACCAATCCATATGATAGTGGCAGTTGTCTGTGTTTGATCAACATATGTAGATAATTGTGCATCTTGGTTGGCCACTTAAGGATTTTCCATTTTGTTAGATAATAGAATCCCCAAATAAGGTCAGGTAGTACTGTACCAAAGACAGCAGCTAATAGGGTGATCTGATTTACCTCCAACTTGGTCATGATAAAGTAGATGTAGAGAATTAGGATAATAAAATCAATAGTCAAAGCCTTGATTAGACTGCGATAGTTAATGCGGTGATATTTTTTATCAAAGATGTTTTCCTCTCCATGGGGGATCATGTCTAAAACATAGTGAGAAAGAAAACCTAAAACAAAAGCCAGCCAAGGATTTACAAACTTGGCAGCTATCAATACTCCCGCTGAACTATGCGCAGTTAAATACATGATTATATTATACGGTAAAAGAGGGGATTAGTTAAGTATCTTTTCAATCCCACCCTTAGGGTGACCCTAAGGGTGGTTGACAAAAATAGATGAACATGATAAATTGATATATCTAATATTATTACATTAACAATATCCAAAAAGGAGAGAGCTTTGAGTGAAAAAAAAGTTGTGTTTATAGAATTTACTGCTGATTGGCCCCATAATGGTGCTAAGCATTATTTTGTTGGGGATAGTGTCCAATCAATTATGGATGATACTGCAGAAGGAACTGAATTTGGGTTTAGTAAATTTTCATCGTATAGAAAAATGACAGAGTCAGAGATAAGGTTATTGAATCTCGGTTATCTTGATAAAGGAGTTGAATCAATTAAGATGGGTCATTCTAAGTCATTTTCACTTGATTCATCGCAGCAAAATCTAAAATGAAAAAGTTTATCGAAGATTTCGGTTAAATAATTCGATATAAAATTTATCGGGTGGCAGCAAATAAAAGTTGCCACCTTTTTATTTTGTTAATTTTTTGTTTATTATAAGTAATAAAAAAATCGCCTAGAATAGCGATATAAAATTGGTCACGTCATGCGACGTGACTTTGACTGTAACAGCCATAGTCTCGTTTAGCACGAAGTTTGGTAGCGGGGGTGGGACTTGAACCCACGACCTCAGCGTTATGAGTGCTGCGCTCTAACCACCTGAGCTACCCCGCCATATAATAAAAAAATCGCCTAGAATAGCGATATAAAATTGGTCACGTCATGCGACGTGACTTTGACTGTAACAGCCATAGTCTCGTTTAGCACGAAGTTTGGTAGCGGGGGTAGGACTCGAACCTACGACCTGCGGGTTATGGGCCCGCCGAGCTGCCAACTGCTCTACCCCGCGTCAACTCAATTCATATCAATCCTAGCTTATAATGCGTTAAATGTCAACTAGTGGCTTATTCTTGTACCATCTTGTAAATAGTTTCACCATTCGCAGCATAGCCAAGTAAAGCCCTTCTTTACAAAAGTTACGAAGGGCATTCTCCGTATGGCCCCGCCATTCGAAGTTCCGCTCTGCGGAACGGAGAATGGTGGGCAGAGAGGGGGTCGAACCCTCATGAGATTGCTCCCACAGGTGTTTGAGACCTGCGCGTCTACCAGTTCCGCCATCTGCCCGTTATGATAACGTAAGTTATTTTAATAAATTTTTCACAATTAGTCAATACAGGGGCGCTCTAACTATTGATAAAAGCTCGGTTTTTTATTATAATATAAACACTATGGCAAGAATAATTTCCGTTGTAAATCAAAAAGGTGGAGTTGGTAAGACAACTACGGCTGTAAACCTCTCAGCATATTTGGCAGAGCAAGGACAAAAGGTTTTGATAGTGGATTTTGATCCGCAAGGTAATGCAACATCTGGTTTGGGGCATACGCCTAATGAGATAAATCCAAATATCTATGATGTATTGATTGATGAGCCAAGGCAGATAGATAGTATTATTAAACCAACTGCGCAAAAAAAACTACACCTTATTCCAGCTAATCAAAATTTAGCAGGGGCAAATATAGACTTAGTCGCCACAGATAGGCGCGAGTTTCGGTTATGGGATAATATTGCCAGTATTTCCAAGAACTATGACTTTATCATCATTGACAATCCGCCATCACTTGGCCTTTTGGCAATCAATGGTTTGGTAGCGGCCGATGAGGTTTTGATCCCAGTGCAGACAGAGTATTATGCCTTGGAGGGTCTAAGTCAATTATTAAATACTATTCAACTTGTCAAAGATAATTTGAAGCCAGACTTGGTAATTCTCGGAGCAGTAATGACTATGTATGATGGTCGGTCCAAACTTTCAGAAGCTGTCTTCAATGAATTATATCAATATTTTCCAAATAAGATTTTTCGATCTATTATTCCTCGCAATGTAAAGCTGGCAGAAGCACCATCACATGGTAAATCAATTCTTCACTATGATCGAAGATCAAAAGGGGCAAGAGCTTATGAGAAGTTAGCTAAAGAAGTCGTAAACATTAAGCAATACTAATAATTTTATGGCAAATAATACATTGGGTAGGGGATTGAATTCATTAATTCCTCAGACACCAAAACAACCTACACAACCAGTAGAGCCTAGCAAAGTAACTCCACAGCCTACTGAAGTGGCTGCAGATATCAATGTCAATGAATTGGCTTATATTGTAACTGACAAGATTATCAAGAACCCTTATCAACCAAGAATAGATTTCAAACATGATGAGCTAGAACAACTTGCAGAATCTATCAAAAAATATGGTGTCCTGGAGCCTTTGATCGTCACCAAGGCGGGAGATCAGTGGCAGTTGATCGCTGGTGAAAGAAGATTGCAAGCCTCTATTTTGGCGGGCCTTGCCAAAGTTCCGGTGATGGTACGCGATGCTAATGAGCAAGAGATGATGGAGATTTCATTGGTTGAGAATATTCAAAGAGCTGATTTGAATCCAATTGAAGAAGCTCTGGCTTATAAGAGATTGATTGATGAATTCAAACTAACCCAAGAAGAAATTGCATCAAGAGTGAATAAAAGCAGATCAACAGTGGCCAACGCTTTACGGATGGTCAATTTACCACCAACGATTCAAGAGGCAATGAAGGCCGGTACTATCAATCGTAGTCAGGCTAAGCTGATTTTGAGTGTAGCTGATGACAAACAACAAATAAAACTTTTCAATAAGATCATAAAAAATAGTCTGACCGTGAGGCAGACTAGTAGAAAAGCTAAGGGATTTCAACAGGGCAAAGGTTTTTCAAATTCAAATATTGAATTAGCTGCTGACGAAGAAACCCTGAGAAACTATTTGGAGACCAAAGTAGCAATTGATGATCAGGATGATCAAGGGCAGATAGTTATCAAATATTATTCTCTTGCAGAATTGAAAAGATTGATCAAGAAAATTATCAAGGAGTAATTATTTTGAAAAAGGATTTTTTAGATTGAGGCTTTTGAGGCCGCTTTTTTTATTTAAAGAAGTTCTGATCTTGTCTCTGGCAACTGTAGTTTTGACAATCTTTAACCAATCTGGATTTGGCCAGTTACGAGACTTGTTAGTTATGATTTCTATAACATCTCCATTTTTTAAAGGAGTCTCTAAACTAGAAATAGAATTATTAATACGAGAACCAACACATCTGTTTCCTATATCTGTATGGATATGATAAGCAAAGTCTATTGGTGTAGCATCTTCAGGTAAGTCTATGACATCTCCTTTAGGAGTAAAGACAAAGATTCTTCGTTTAAAGAAGTCTAATTTTACTTTTTGCAAATTATCTAAGTATTTTTCAGAGTCAGATATTTCTTTTTGCCAGTCTACTAAATTTCGAATCCACTCTTTGTGTTTTGGTGGCAGTGTTCCAGATCTTCTTTCACTATACTGCCAGTGAGCAGCAATACCAAATTCAGCATAGTCATGCATTTCTTGAGTACGAATCTGTACTTCAATGATTTCACCACGTTCGGCAAAGATAGTGGTATGGAGAGATTGGTAATTGTTTGGTTTTGGTTGGGCGATATAATCTTTGATTCTACCTTTGAGGGGAGTCCAGATGGTGTGCAAGATACCCAACACGGCATAACAGTCTTTGACATCTTTCACAATAATACGCATAGCGATTAAATCATAGACCCTATCTAAGTTCTTATTATGAGTCATTAGTTTTAGGTAGAGACTATAGAGTTGTTTGACTCGACTAGTAATGGAGATATATTCAATATTATTACTATGTAATTCTTTAGCTATTTTTTTCTTGGCTCTAGTTACCACTCTTTCCTTTTGCTTCATAATGTCTTTGATCACAGATTTGACCCAAGCATGCTCTTGGGGATAGATGTACGGAAAGGCCAGGTCTTCTAGCTGACTTTTAATTTCACCAATACCAAGCCGATTAGCAATCGGAGCATAGATCTCCATACTTTCTTTAGCTATTCTTAAAGCTTTTTGTGGTGGCTGGTATTGTAGAGTTTGTAAATTATGGATACGGTCGCAAAATTTAACAACAATAGAGCGAATGTCTTTAGCCATAGTAACAAACATCTTTCTTAAATTCTCAGCATATCTTTCCATTCCTCGATACTTAACTTTGCTTAGTTTGGTAACACCCTCCACAATAGTTGCTACTTCTCTACCAAATAGAGCTTTAACGTCAGCGACTGTAGCCCCTGTATCTTCTGGAACATCATGAACAATACCAGCAATAATAGTAGTGGTATCAAAATGCATCTCTGCTAAGGACTGAGCAGTAGCTAGGGGATGGACAATATAATCATCACCAGAAAGTCTTTTTTGACCGGCATGATTTTTCTTGGCAAAATAATATGCTTTCCAGATTATTTTCTCTTGAGCTTCGTCAAAATCTGCGTGAGTCTTCTTGATCGTCTCAATTAGCTTATTTACTCTGTTTTTATGTTTATCCATATTGTACTTTAGTAGTAGTTTGTATTATAATATATTATAGATAATTTATGAAACTTTATGATTAAGAAAAATAAAAAAGGTTTTACCCTAATAGAATTATTAGTGGTGATTGCCATTATTGGCTTGCTATCTACTTTAGCAGTTGTTTCTTTGAACAATGCTCGTGAAAAAGCAAGAGACGCTACTAGAATGGCAGATATTAAGTTACTTAATAATGCGATTCAGTTATACATCCAAGCTAATGATGAGGCGCCAGTAGGGGATGACGGAACAGGAAATGATATTTGTATAAGTACAGAACCTTGTTGGAGTACTGGCGATTTTGCATCAGCATTAGCAATTTATTCTGCAAATTTACCAACTGATCCGACTACAACCGCTCCAGGAACTTATTATTATGTGTATGTTAGCCCGACATCTGTTGCTGAAGATTGTTTACCAGCACCATGCGCAACCTGTAATCAAGAAAGTTACCAGCTATATGCAAAAGCGTTGGAGGCCACTAGTGCGGAGTCAGGATTTAATGAAAGTGAGTGTGGGTCTTGGGTTGATCCTGCATCATAATTAACAATATATATTCAGTATAGCAAACTCGGTACCGTATGGTACCGAGTTTTATGATATATTACTTTGTATATTTACATTCTTTGGCTGAGCACTTGACTGTGTCTTTAGGTCCGAAGACTAGCAGTGAGTCACACTTGGGACATTTGTCACCAGTTGGCTTTGACCAGAGAGCATGTTTGCAATCAGGATATTGATTGCAGGCAAAGAAAACCTTTCCAGTTTTACTTCTTTTTTCAACTATTTCGCCCTTACCACACTCTGGACATTTGACGCCAGTCTTATTTTCAACATTTTTAATATTTTTACAATCAGGATACCCAGAGCAAGCAATGAACTTACCAAAGCGTCCATGCTTGACCACCATTGGTTTGCCACACTTGTCGCAAGGCTCTTCAATTTTTTCTGCTTCTTCTGGTTTACCATCATCACCGAGTTGTTTAGTGTTTTTACATTCAGGATAGTTTGTACAAGTCATGAATTTTCCAAAACGACCAAGCTTGATCACCATTGGACTATTACACTTGTCGCATTTTTCATCGGTAGCTTCTTCGGTTAGTTCTTTCTTGTCAATTTCAGCATCTTTTTTGATTAAATTGTCTTTAAAAGGCATATAAAAATCTTTAATAATAGGTTGCCATTTTTTGTCACCAGTAGCAATATCATCTAGATCGTCCTCTAGTTTTGCTGTGAATTCATAGTCAACAACTTTGTCAAAGTGTTTAACTAGCAAATCATTAACTAGAATACCAATTTCAGTTGGTTTTAGTCTCTTTTCAATCTTTTCAACATATTTACGAGCTTGAATAGTGGCAATAGTTGGGGCATATGTTGAAGGACGACCAATGCCATGCTCTTCTAATATCTTGACCAAACCAGCTTCTGAGTATCTGGCTGGTGGTTCAGTAAAGTGTTGTTTACTCTCGATAGTTTTATCTTTCATAGTATCACCATCTTTCAGGTCAGGTAGGACTTCTTCACCAGCGCCAGTTGGGATCACAGCCAGCCAGCCTGGAAAAGTGATTATCTGCCCCTTGGCCTTGAAAGTATAGTCATTGGCACTAGCTACAAAAATAGTAGTTGATTTTACTTTAGCAGGGCTCATTTGTGAGGCCACTGCTCTTTGCCAGATCAATTTATAGAGTCTTAGTTGATTATTATTTAAATACTCTGTGACATTTTCTGGATCAAGTGATGGGTCTGTTGGTCTGATAGCTTCATGAGCCTCTTGAGCAGACTTTGATTTGGTTTTGTAGTGAGTGGCAGAGAAGTATTCTTTGCCATGTTTGTCGACAACATACTTTTCAACACCTGCAACAAATTTGTCAGCTAGAGTCAGTGAGTCTGTACGCATATAGGTGATCAAACCAACAGATCCTTTACTACCAATATTCATACCTTCATATAGTTGTTGAGCAATCATCATTGTTTGTTTGGCTGAAAAACCAAGTATTCTATTCGCTGCTTGTTGTAATGTTGAAGTAGTAAATGGAGGATTTGGATAACGTTTTGATTCTTTTTGTTCAATCTTGCTGATTTTGAACTTCTGACCTTTTAGTTCTGTCAAAACCTTATCAGCGTCTTTTTGATTATTAATATCAAATTTTTTCAAAACCTTGTCTGGTGTTTGATAGAGAAGGGCTTTGATTTCACTTTTATCTTTTTCAAAAACAGCTTCAATAGTCCAATACTCTTCTGGATTAAAAGCATCTATTTCTCTTTCGCGATCGACTATTAGTCTGACACAAACAGATTGGACACGTCCAGCTGATAGACCTCTAGCTACTTTCTTCCAGAGGAAAGGGGATAGTTCATAGCCAACCAGTCTATCCAAGACTCGTCTAGCCTGTTGTGCATTGACTAGATCAATATTGATATCACGTGGTTTACTGACAGCTTCAAGGACAGCCTCTTTGGTGATTTCATGAAAAGAGATACGGGCTGTATTTTTTGGATGTTTAAAAATATGATCTAGATGCCAGGCAATAGCCTCACCTTCGCGGTCTTCATCAGTTGCATAGTAAATATGCTCAGAAGCATCTGCAAGCTTCTTTAGCTCAGTTGCTCTCTTTTTGGCTTTTGTGGGGATGACATATTGTGGTTCAAAATTGTTTTCAATATCAATACCCATCTTGCTTGTTGGCAAATCCCTGACATGACCAAAGGATGATTCAACTTCCCAATTCTTATCCAAAAATTTAGCTATTGTTTTAGCTTTGGTTGGAGACTCTACTATGAGAAGATTTTTTTTCATATGATGTTTATCTATTAATTGATAACTAGTTTATAAAATAGTACAAAAAAAAATAACGGTCAAGTCCTATTTATAGAATTATACTAATAGAGGTATTAATGATTACTGTTACCATTGCCGTTTTTGAAGCACTTTCGGGTTCGTAATATATACTTTTCTGAAATCCAATGTCGTCTAACTTCACCGGTCAAATACATTGAGCCAGTGATCAAAATAAAATCTTGTTTTTTTGCTCTTTTGAGAACAGAATTTAAAGCTTCCAGTGGATCCCAGAAAACTTCTGTCTTAAATTTAGGTCTTTGTTTTTTTAAATATTGATACATTTTCAGAGGAGAAACAGTGGAACGACGAGAACTGATAAAACGTGTTAGAATAATATTTTCAGCCAGGGGAGTGATAGTCTTAAGAATTGAGCGCCAATCTTTATTACCAGATACACCAATTATTAGATATTTGACTTTTTTCTTACTCTTTATAACATAACTTTTTAGCGCTTCAATCTTAGCAGGATTATGAGCGCCATCAAGCATTACCATAGGTTTTTGTTGGATGATTTCTTGGCGGCAGGGAAGTTTGGCAGACTTTTTGATCATAGTGTTAGTGATCTTTGTTTTCACACCAAGTTTGTCGACCACGGCTTGAGCAAGTTTGGCATTGACTATATCAAACATTTCACCATTTGGTTCAATATGGGTGAAATTGGCTTTTTTCTCTTTACATCTATTTCTAAATAGTTTTAAAACTTTGGCATTTGATTCAGAGGTAAAAAATTCAGTATTCCTTTTGATTAGCCCTGCTTTGTGCCCAGCTATCTCTATCAGAGTTTTGCCCAAGATGTCAGTATGGTCTTTACCAACATTTGTAATGATCGTTGCGACTGGTGGCGGTACAATATTAGTGGTATCTAGATCGCCACCAATACCAGTTTCCAAGACCACGTAGTCACATTTCTCTTCAGCAAAATATTGAAAGGCGATAGCTACCAATAAACCAAAATAGTTTGGTGGTACTGGCACATCATGCATTTTTGGTTTGATTTTTTTGAGAATATTATAGAAACCTTCAGCAGCAATATAACGATTGTCAATTTTGATTCTTTCAATGGTGGTGGTGGTATGAGGTGAAGTGTAGAGACCTACCTTGTAGCCAGCATTTACCAAAGCTAAGTGGATCAAAGAAGAGACGCTGCCTTTGCCAGCGGTCCCACCAATATGGATGATTTTGTATTTTTTTTGAGGTGAGCCAAGCGTCCTCATAAAGTCCTTGAAATATCTCAACCTTGTTTCTGGTGAGATATGATGATCAACATAAAGACTGGCTAGACTCTCGATGAAGTCTACTGCACGGTAATATTTTTTAATACTATATTGTTTACCCATATTATTTATTAACAAAATAATAACTACCTTGTTGTTTGATCAGTCCTTTTAGTTCAAGCAGAGACAAGGTAGCATTTAAACTCTCAATATCTATTTTACAGGATTGATGAATTTTTTCAATACCCAAATGCTCTTTGGATAAAATATTTATAATTTGTTTTTCAATTCTATTTAGCTTGTGATGAGTTAAAGATTTTTTTACATCCTTAAGATTGTAAAGGCCAAGAATATCGTTTGGTTCTAAAATCATCTTAGCACCTCGTTGGATGATCTTATTAGTTCCTTGCGAATTTGTCAAGTGGATGGAGCCGGGAATAGCCATGACTTCACGGTTTTGTTCTAGTGCTTGATAGGCAGTTATTAAGGAACCAGAGCGTTCAGCAGCCTCTACTACTAAAGTTCCCTGACAAAGACCAGAGATGATACGATTGCGCATAGGGAAATTACCAGGTAGTCCACTAGCGCCCGGAGGATATTCAGAGAGCACTAAACCTTTTTCACAAATTTGTCTTGCTAGATTGAAGTTCTGTTTTGGATAAATTGACTGTGAATCAATACCAGAGCCAAGTATAGCAATTGTTGGCTGGTGATTATCTATTGCTATTTGATGAGCTAGCCCATCCACACCAAGAGCCAAGCCAGAAACAATAACAATATTCTCATTTACAATTGGTTGTAAAAGATTTGGTAGGATAGCGCGGGCATAGTTTGATATTTTTCTGGTACCAACTACAGCCAAGCGATAAGGGATGTCTAGCGCTGCTAATTGCCCTCTATAATAGAGCACCACAGGTGGATCATAGATTTGTTTTAATAATTCAGGATAGTTGTCATCTAAGATAGTGAGAATATCAATCCCTTGTTTTTGGATAGCGGTTATTTTATTATCTATATTAATATTAGGTCTGGTAGTGATAATATTACTTATTTGTTGCCTAGAAAGGGGAAGAGACATGATTTCACTATTTGAGGCAGCCCAAAGACACTCTAGATCAGGATAGAGATTGAGTAGTTTTAGTAATGTTTTGCAGCCTATTCCTGAAATAAAAGAAAAAGCCACCAGAGCGACCTTTTTTCTATGCATCTTGACAAATTGTTATATATATACTACGATACAATTATATCAAAAATATTGAAATAAAGTAAAGGAGTCCACATGTACACTTGGGTCTTTATAGTAGATAATAAGAGTTATACTGTGTCTACTGAAAATGATAGTAAATATGAAGCTGAGGAAAAACTGGCCATGTATATTTATAAATTGCAGGCACATTGGGTTCGAAAAATCAGAAAGGCAATTACCACGATGAATGCCTATCTAGAAAAGGGACCGTTGGCTGCATAAGCAGTCTTAATTTCAAAGATCAAAGCCGCTGTTGAACAAAGTTTGATAGCGGTTTTTTATTTGGCTTTTTTCACCCTTTTCTAGAAAAGGGTGAAACCCAAAAGTCGCGACCAAGTAAGAATATAGAGAATTATATCATTACAATGGTCGTATAAAAGAAATAAATAATTTTCTATTTGAAGAGATTACTATCACAAAATAGTTTGTCATTCTGGAGCGCAGTCCCGCAGCGCGGGACGTAGCGATAGAATCTAGATTCTATCAGTCGTTTCACTCCTTCCAGAATGACAAGGTGTTTTTTAATTCTAAAAGCCAATTCTTATTGAGTTTCCTAAGGTCAATCTTTAATTCATTATCTCTGAATTGCCAAGCTGGATTGAATTCTAATAAATCACTAACTTTTTTGTAATCTAAGTCATCTTTGAAAGTGATAGTGATTTTGGTAATGAAGTTATCCTTTACCTTGGTCCTATTTGCATCAATAGCTGTAATACCAACTTGTTGCGCCAAAATCTTCAAACCAAGAACACTTCTCAGATTTTTAACGGGTTGAGGATGAGGTTTTGGCAGCTTGGCAAAATGTTGTTCTAGTTCTTCTTCGGTTTCGCTGCTAGCCAGGAGCTGATAATATTTCAAGCGACTAACTTCATTGTCCAAGAAATCTTTTGGCAGCGCAATGGTGATTGGTAGATCAATTATAGTATCAATCAGTGGAGTAGGAATAAGTCCAGACTTGATTTCAGCAATAGTTTGGTGGACTAATTCATTATAAAGAGAAAGACCAACCAAAGAGGCTTGACCATGTTGTTCTTTACCAAGAATATTACCAATGCCACGGATCTCCATATCACGCATCGCAATTTGAAAACCAGAGCCTAAGGACTCTGCCTGTTGCAAGGCCTCTAGTCTTTGTCTAGACATTCCTTTTAGTTTTTTGGCATGATAAAGAAAATGAGCAAAAGCTTGAATATTTGATCTACCAATTCGTCCTCTGATCTGATAGAGCTGAGCTAGACCAAAGTTTTGAGCGCCATCAACTATTAAAGTATTTACATTAGGCAAATCAAGCCCATTAGCAATGATAGTAGAACAAATCAGTACATCTATTTTGCCAGTATCAAAGTCATGCATGGTCTCAGCAATCTGTTTAGCTGGTAATTGGCCATGCATAATAGCAAAGCTGATTTTGGGCATTAATTTTTGGAGATGCTTTTGTTGTGGATCAATAGTTTCAACTTTATTATATAAATAATAGACTTGTCCATGACGATCCACTTCTATTTGAATAGCTTCTTTGATCAGTTCTTCATTAAAAGCTTTGATTTTGGTTCTGATAGGTAATCTACCAGCAGGTGGCGTTGCAATTACACTTATGTCTCTGAGGCCGCTGAGGCCCAAGTTTAGAGTTCTAGGGATAGGTGTAGCAGAGAGTGTCAGGATGTGAGCAGAAGTTTTGAGCTCTTTTAGTTTTTCTTTGTCTTTGACACCAAACTGTTGTTCTTCATCAATAATGATCAGACCAATGTCTTTGTAAATAATATCTTTTGATAATAAACGATGAGTACCAATAAGAATATTGATTTTACCAGCAGCAATTTCACTGATTGTTTCTTTTTGTTTTTTGTTAGCAACAAAACGAGAAAGTAAACCAATTTTTATTGGGTATTTATCAAAGCGCGCCGCAAAAGTATCATAATGCTGTTGGGCGAGGATAGTTGTTGGGCATAGCAGGACCGTTTGTTTATTGTTCAAGGCGGCGCGCCAAGCTGCGCGCAGAGCAATCTCTGTCTTACCAAAGCCAACATCACCACAAACCAGTCTGTCCATTGGTTGAGACTTAGTTAGATCATCAAGGGTTTGCTCAAGCGCCTCACTTTGGTCAGGAGTTTCTTCATAGGGGAAATCAGCTGTTAGTTTGTTTTCTTCTGCGAGGTGTGGGAGCAGAGGAGTGCCTTTGGTCATTTCCCGTCTGGCATAGAGATTGAGAAGTTCTTGAGCCAGCTTGATGATATCTTGTTTGAGTTTGCGGATGATTTGCGGCCAAGACGAGCCTGAGCCAAGACGATGTAGTTTTGGTTTGGCCGCACCTAAGTATTTGGTTATTTTATCAGCCTGCTCAACTGGTAAATATAGTTTATCGCCAGCTGAATACTCAAGAATAAAATATTCTCTTTCTATGGCATCAATAGTTTGAGAAGTCATACCAGTGAATTGAGCAATACCATGGTCTCGATGAACTACATAGTCTTTGATATTAATTTCAGGCATGAAGGCCTTTTTGGCCTTTTTGACCGCTGTAGACCTTTCGGATTTGAAGATATGATAATCTGTCAGATAAATAGCTTTGTCATCATGATTGATAATGCCAGGAAAAGTAAAATCCTTGAATTCCCAGACATTATCTACTATTAGTTTTTTTTCTTGCAATAGGGCATTAATAGTTTTTGTATTTTGGGTGATAATATTGATCTGATAATTGTTTACTTTCTGCTCTTTGACATATTTGGAAAACAAATTAAAATTACCAGACCAGCTCAAAGGCTGTTCAAGACTTGATCTGATTATTCCTTCACTTAGATTTTGTTGCTGGTAAATGTGGTTCCAGGCATAATTCTCAAGTTCCTTGTTCTGTTCTAGAGTTTCAGCTGAAATAAGTAAAGAGTGACTTTCATTAATAAAGGTAGAAATCGCTTGTTTGTTGATAGCCAGGATTGTATAGGGAATGATTGTTGTTTTGGTGAGACTTGAGTCTGTTTGTTTGGATCTAATATCGATTGTTTGAATATTTACTATTTTGGTATTATCAAATTCTATTCTGACCGGCATTTCAGCTTGTGGAGACCAAATATCCAAAACAAAACCCCTGACCGCTATTAGTCCTGGTTGGTCAGCGTGAGTATTTAGTTGATAACCGTGCTTATTGATCAATTCTTTTTTTAGACTGGAGATATTGAAACTATCATTAAGGTGTAGCTCGATCAATTGTTGCTTAAAATATTCAGGATCAAGAATTTTTGATAGTAGATTGTTGACAGTGGTTAAACAAATAATATTCTTTGTATATAATAGATGATAGAGTTGAAGGGGAGTAAGGCCTTGCTGGTTAAGCCAAACAATAATAGGACTCTCATTGCCCTGTTTTTTTTGCCACCAAGTTAACAGGTCATAAATTTTTTTAATAGTAAAGTCATTGGCTAGGCAAACCCAAAAAGCCCCCTTTTGGATGAGGGAGGGGGATAGTAATACTTTGGTAAATAGATTGTCGCTGCCTGGAATTGCTACCTTTTTTGTATTCTTTGGTAGTTTGGCAAGCAGTTTGGTATTACTTGACATAAAATTTATTGCGTGTTAATATAGTATATTAAATTCAGTGTTTTAACAAGCTTAGTGGTTAGCATCCTATAAACCAGCGATACCGAGCAAATTTCTGCCCTCCTAGAGATTTGTTCACCATCAAAAGTTAAGGCCGCGGTTCTTGTAACCTTAGGCCTTCGCTCTGGTTTATAGGATTGTGATCATTAATAACAAAGGTCGCCCGTGCGACTTTTTTGTATTTAATAATAATTTTACATTAACAATTAGGGAGTTAACTATGAAACAGATATTTTTCTTACTGCTGATAATATTCTTTATTGGTTGTCAGAAGGAGGGGGATACTATTCTCAGCATTAGCACAGAGAATGGTATTGCTAGGTATGAAGTTGGTCATGTGGAGATCGTTTTTGATTTTGAAGCTATGACCGGACAGACAATTTCTGTGACCAATGGCAATGATCGTGCTATTGGGGTTTATATCAATGATTATGAAGAGGACAGTATTATCATCTTTTCAGACAGTTGGATCGGTGGACTTGATTCACATGCACAGGAAGCTGTATTTTATGAGGATGAAGTATTACGTGTTCGCATTGTTGTTTATCGAAGTCTGGGTGGTGCTATCCAAATATTTATTCAAAACTTGACCAATGCTTTTTGGGAAGATCTGAATGATACTTGGATTGAACATGAATATGATGAATTAATTTTGTTAACAATAAACTAAAAAGGAGAAAAATATAAAAAAGGCTTACCATAATGGTAAGCCTTTTATTATCCTTGACCCAGCTCTTCGCGAAAAAGGCTGGGTTGACAAATTATCATAAATATGATACTATCTAATATAATCGAAAAATTAACAAAGACTAGGGGAATAAATGATAAATATTTTTGCAATCATTTTGTTGTCAGCTATGGCTGCAAGCAAATTGATTTATCAAAAATTTCCAGCAATTCATATTTGGAAGGGATATTCAATCAGAATTGTCATTCTGATTTATATAGCATTGGCTATTATATCTTTTCTGGTATTGGCTGTTGGTGAAGATGTTGCGGCTGGTCTAGCTGTAAACATTGTAGGCATTTTTGGTTGGTGGTTGCCGACTATACTTCCAAAAGTGTGGAAGTGGTTTATTAAGACCTGTAGAAAAAAACAAAATGCTAGAATGATAGCACTTGTAGTAATAGTTTTAATTGCTATTAATATACCAATGGCAACTTCATATATAGTTGCGGGAGCAATCGTACTCTTTCTACTAGGATATATGAAGAAGAAAATAACAAAAAAGAGAAAGTAAAGAATTCTTATCAAAAAACCCTGTTATGTAAAACATGACAGGGTTTTTTAATTAAACAAACCTCGTACCGTACGGTATGGGGTTATTTGTATTATATAAGTTTTTTGATTTCTTCAATTGCTTGATTAATCACTTCTTTGACCTTCTTCTTTTCAAACATTCCAAATCTATTGAGGACAAATTTGCTAGTATCAGACATCTTGCGAGGATTGTCACTGGCAATTCCCACTCTGACGCGAGTGAATTCTTTGGTACCTAAATGTTTTATAATAGACTTGATACCATTGTGTCCAGCCGCACCCCGATCTGATTGAACTTTGACTTCACCTAGAGGCAAGTCTTTGTCGTCATGGATAACGATAATATTCTTGGCTTCAAGATTATGATTTTTCATAGCATAGGCGACAGCGCGACCACTCTCATTCATAAAGGTTTGTGGTTTAAAAAGTTCTACTTCTTTATAATCTACTTCTAGCCAAGCATAAAGGCTATTTGATTTCTTGCTAATATTCCATTTGTTTTTACCCGCTAGGGTATCCAAAACCATAAAACCAATATTATGTCTGGTTTTATCATATTTTTTTCCTGGATTACCAAGTCCAATCAAAAGTTTCATTAGTCTTCTGGTTTTATATTTTCTTTATGCTTATGGCTCAAGTCAACTGTTTCTATATCTATTTTAACAGGTGTACCCAAAAAGCCAAATTTTTCACGTAACATTTTCTTTAAAAACTTTACATAGGCTGGCGCTAAAACACTTTTCATATCTTTGCGCAGCTTGAATGTTGGAGGATCAACAGCAACCTGTTTGAAATCAATCAAATATGGTTTCTTTGTTCCTTTGGATTTTTTTGGGAAACTTTTTTTGATGCAGGATTTCAAAAACCTGTCAGCAGCATTCTTATCAATCTGACGAAACCTTTCTTTGTATGTTTCAAGGGCAAGGTCGAGAATCTTTCTGACTCTTTGTTTTTCTAGAGCTGAAGTAAATATTATTGGTGCATATTTGACTGATGGTAAGTTGGCATAATAATAGTCAACATATTTATTGATAGTTTTGTCATCTTTGTCTGGAATCAAATCCCATTTATTGGCAACCAAGATTACATTTTTATTGTGATCACTTATTAGTTTGCTGATTTTTTTATCTTGGACAGATATTCTGAGACTAACATCATGGATTAGTAAGGCGACGTCTATCTGTGGTAAAAGAGTTTTGATCTGTTCAATGCTAAACTTTTCTATTAGTTCAGATTTATTGTGACGACGTCTGAGTCCTGCCGCATCAAGTAATTGAAAGTAAGTATTCTTGTATTTGAAATCAATAGTTTGAACACCACGGGTAGTATGAGGAAGGGGGGAGATGATTACTCTATCTTCATTGAGGATAGCATTGATCAGAGATGATTTACCAACATTTGGTTGACCAAGAAATATGATTTTTAATGGCTTACCCAGATCTTCTTTCACAACTTTCTTCTTCTTGATTTTTATCTTTGCAAGATTCTTTGTCACCTCATCAAGTAAGTCACCAGTTCCAGAACCACTTGCCGCAGATACAGGAATGGGTTCACCGCAGCCAAGCTGATAAAAGTTGGCAATTTGATTTCTCTTGCCCATAGTATCGGCTTTATTGGCAACTAGGATAATATTTTTATTATGTTTTTTTAGAAAATTAGCAAATTCATTGTCGAGAGGCATGATGCCACTCTTGGTGTCGACCAAGAAGAGAACAAGTGAAGCCCCTTTGATAGCCTTGGTGGTTTGCTTGAGAATCTCTATTTCAATAATATCTTCTTTATTAATATCAAAACCCCCAGTATCAATCAAAGTAAAATCAAGACCCTGCCAAGAGCATTCAGTTTCTAGGCGATCGCGAGTGGTGCCAGCAATTGGACTAACCAAAGCATGAGGCTTATTGATTAGTTTATTGAAGAGGGTGGATTTGCCAACATTAGCTCGACCAACGATAGCAACGGTGTAATTAGTCATAAATAAGGTCTAAATTGTTATGATAATCTATATCTTGCCCTAAAATGATAATAAAATCAAGTTGTTCCTCACCTTCTGGGAATATTAAGTGATTTGGTATATTGGTTGTGATGATGGCATCCTTCAATATATCTTGCAGTAAGTCAGAGGTTAGTGTTTTGGTGCCATTCGAAAAATCATAAATTATAGTTCTTTGATAATCTTGAGTGGTTGCATTTTTGAATCCTTCGACTCTCACCCCATATTGTCTTAGTTGTTGTGTGACTGTATAAGCAAGTCCGGCTGTCGTGGAACCATTTTGAACTTGGATAATGGCATTTTCTGCTTTTGTTTCATTAGTATCAAAGATATTGTTGATCATTTCTTGTAGAGTGACAAAACCACCTTTTGGTTTGAGAATATAAGCACCTTCCTCAGTAATATCTGAGACTAGTAGTCCACTTGGTGCGTCATCAAGCGTTACTTGAATAGTATTACTACGATCAACTTCCGCAAACAAGTCATAGAGAGAGACAGCATCTTTGATACCGACATTTGTTTCAATATATTTGCTGAAGAGATTATATAATTTTGTAATTTTATAAGGATTAAAAAAAGTATAATAGTTCATTAGTTTGTCTTTCAGCGCAAAGAGGACTTTTTGTTGTCTTTTGCTACGTGCAAAATCAGATCCCTCGCCATTATCACCGTGACGACTGCGAGTATACTTCAAAGCTTGTTCACCATCCATTGTTTGTAGGCCAGCAGTGAACTCAATAGTTTGAAATTCAAAATCTGTAGTTGGATATTGATGGTCTGTGAATGGTATTGCAACATCTAGGGTCAAACCGTCGAGCAGATCAACTATTTCTACTAGACCATTAAAGTCAACAACAGCATAATAATCAATAAAGATACCAAAATTTTCGGCAATAATATTTGCTGTAAAAGCACCCGGTTCTTTGAGGTCATTTTTCCAACCGATGGTATAGAGTTCATTCACTTTTGGATAATAAGTAGCAGAATATTTCACCGCCAAATCTCTTGGTATTGATATTAGTGAAGTTTGCATGGTTGACGGTTTGATACTAGCCAAAATGATAGTGTCGGTCAGGAATGGACCCTCATGACCACTACCACCCATACCCATTAGTAAGAAGTTTAGTCTATCCCGTGGTTGTTCAGCTTCCTCGCTAATACCCATCAAATTGGCAAGCTGTTCCCAAAGATTTATTTTGGATAGACTAGCACTGAAACTTTCAGTTGTTTGATTAGCTAGTAAATAGTTAGAAAACAATAAGCTTCCAGCCAGAAAGACAAAAAGAATACTTACTAAGCTAAGTATCTTGATACGTCTTCGCCATTTATTCGGTTGGCTAATTTTGGAATCCTGACGATAGTCTCTTAGAAAATCTACCTGACTGCTTTTTGCAGTACTATGCGCTTCTATTTTCTTAGTCTCTTCGCGACCTGGTAGTGACTCTTCCGTGTGGATCTTTATGCCATTTATTTGTTTGTCCATGTAAATTGTTAGTTGACATTTGAATGATTAAATTTTAAGATATTTTCACCATTTAGTCAATTTGATTTTTACTTAAATATCTGTTATAATGCCTTTACTTTTAGCTTATTTTGAGCTTTTGTAACTACTATGCAATGTATTTCATCAAATCCGTTGCTTTAGCAAAAATATTAATATTTAACACCTATTAATGATAAATCAAGAAATAGACGATTCAAATTTGGATGATAGTATAAACAATGATGCCCCTGGTGTCGAGTCTGTGAAATCATTTATCTTTGAGATAATTAAAGTGTTGATTATCTCTTTGATCATTATCATCCCAATCAGGGCGTACGTAGTACAGCCTTTTTATGTTGATGGAGATTCTATGGAACCAAACTTTTCGGATGGACAGTATCTGGTTGTTGATGAGATAAGTTATCGTTTCAAAGAGCCACAGAGAGGGGATATTGTGATTTTTCATCCACCTAACAATTCAAAAGTTTATTACATCAAGAGAATTATTGGATTGCCTGGAGAAGTTGTTGATATCAAAGATGCTACCATCAGAGTCTTTGCAACTGATTCAACTGAAGCACTTGTCATTGACGAAAGTAAATATTTGAGCGAAGACTATCAACTACGAACAAGTGAGAAGTATCATGTGACTTTAAGCGAGACTGAATTTTATTTAATGGGGGACAATAGAAAAAGTAGTTTGGATTCGAGGAGATTGGGACCCATTGGTGAGGAGTTTATCAAGGGTAAGGTAGTATTAAGAGCATTTCCTTTTGATAAGTTCACCATTATACAACCCCCTATTTACGATTAAATTGATTATTTAAAATATTTATGTCTATTAAAGAAAAAAAAGCATTTCAATTGGTCAAAGGTATGAAAGATATTATGCCTATTGATCAGAGATACTGGCAATATATTCGAGATATTATCAGAGATTTATCATTTCAATATAATTATCAGCGCATTGATACACCAATTGTTGAACCGACAAAATTATTCAGTCGTTCTGTTGGTGATCACACAGATATTGTTGAGAAAGAGATGTATTCTTTTCAAGATCGGGGAGACTCCAATCTTGCTCTTCGTCCAGAAATGACAGCTGGTGTTGTCAGGGCTTATATTGAGCACGGCATGGTCAATCTACCACAACCTGTGAAGCTCTATTATACGGGACCATGTTTTCGATATGACAGACCACAGGCTGGCCGGCAGAGACAGTTTTGGCAGGTAGGCTGGGAGGTAATTGGTGAGGGAGCTCCTGTGCTTGATGCACAAGTGATCAATTTAGGTTATCGCTTTTTCAAAACTTTAAATTTAAATACCATTGTCCAGATCAATAGTCTGGGTTGTCAGGAATGTCGACCAGTATATTATGAAGTCTTGCTAGATTTCTTAAAAGGTAAAAAAACTCATCTTTGTGATGATTGCAAAAGACGCGTCAACAAAAAACCATTGAGAGTTTTGGATTGTAAAGAAGAGAATTGCCGTGAAATCACAGCCGAAGCCCCACAACAAGTTGATCACCTCTGTGATGATTGTCGTGATCACTTTGTGGCTACACTAGAATACTTGGACGAGCTTGAGGTTGCCTATAACCTTAATCCAAAGATTGTTCGTGGTTTGGATTATTATAATAGGACATGTTTTGAATATACTTCACAGGATACAGATAGCACAAAGTTAACTGCCCTGGGAGGCGGCGGTCGTTATGATGGTTTGGTTGAAGAGCTGGGTGGTAGACCAACGCCAGCGGTTGGTTTGGCTATTGGCTTGGAAAGAACAATACGTGAACTTCGACATCAAGATATCAAAGTTCCCGAGCAAAAAACATACGATGTCTTTGTTGCTCAACTTGGAAAGGAAGCAAGAAAAAAATGTCTAACTCTGTATGAACAGCTATTGGCTAATGGTATCAAAGTAGCAGAAAGCTTTTCCAAGGATGGCTTGAAGCCCCAACTAGAACTAGCCAATAATCTAGGAGTTAAGTATTCATTGATCTTGGGTCAGAAAGAAATCATCGATGGAACTATTTTTGTTCGTGATATGGAAGGTGGTATTCAAGAAGTAGTTGATTTTAATAAGGCAATTTTAGAATTGAAAAAGAGATTAAAAACACGAGAAGTTGAGGAAAACTAGTTTTGACAAATAAATTTATTTGTGTTATTAATATAGTATAGAATAACTAATATTAAACTGATTTATTTGGTTTAATAATGTTTATTTAAGAAGTAAAATTAAAATATAGAAAGGAGGTGTTCACTGTGTTAGAAGTTAAAAGAAAACAAAGTGAAACCTTTGAGAGTCTCTTACGTAGATTTACGAAAAAGACAATACAAAGCGGAAAACTATTACAAGCAAAAAAAATCAGATTTCACCAGAAGGCAAAGACTACTCTCAAGAGAAAGGAGTCTGCTTTGAAGCGTGAAGAATTTAAGAAAAAAAGAGAATATCTTAGACGTACTGGTAAACTTGATGAATTTTTAGAAAAAATGAAAAAAAGAAGATAATGACTTTATATCAACAAATTGAAGAAGATAGAATGAGTGCTATGAAGGCAAAAGACGAGCTAAAGCTCTCTACTTTACGCATGGTATCTTCTACATTGAAAAATGCAGTTATTGCCAAAAAGGCAGATTTGACAGATGAGGAAGTAATTAAGGCCTTACGGACAGAAGCAAAAAAGCGGAAAGAAGCCTATGAAGCTTTTATCAAAGCTGATTATCAAGACAAAGCAAGGCAAGAACAGGAAGAGTTGGCTATTATTGAGACTTATTTGCCAGCCCAGATGTCTGATGAAGATTTGGAACAATTGATAGCCAAGGTGTTGGCAGAGGCAAATATCTCAGAGCCAAGCCAATTTGGTCAGGCCATGGGTCTGGTAATGAAGCAGACAGCTGGTCAAGCAGACGGCAACAAAGTTCAGTCTTTGATCAAAAAAATCTTGAATAGTTAGGTTTTTTAGATAATATAAAAATAAAAAAATATTTCCATGCCTGTATTATTAAATTTATTTTTACACAAAAGAATTGCTATTTTATCGACTTGTTTTTTGATAGCAGTTCTTTTTTTATTTAGCGTACCTGCCTTGGCTGCAGATAATTTTGGTCTTGATGAAACTGCTGTTGAGTTGGGACTAGAAGCTGTTCCGGACGACCTTAGTATTCGTGAAACAGTAATTAATATTATTAAATGGTTGATCGGTTTTATTGGTATTGTCGCTATTGTGATGATCCTTTATGGCGGTGTCAGGTGGATGACTGCTGGCGGTAGTGTAGACAAATTGACTAAAGCTAAGAAAGTTATTATTAATGCAACTATTGGCTTGATGATTTGTATACTTTCGTATGCAATAGTTTATTTTATAGCTTTTCAATTGAGTGATGAAATCTTCGGTGATGGTTCAGGCGGCGACGGAACAATACCACATTATTCTGGCGGTTTGGGTGGTGGGGCGATTGCCAGTCATTATCCGCCACGGGGAGCAGTAGGGGTACCACGAAACATCAATATTGTAGTGACTTTTCGTGATCTGATTGATTCAAATACAATCACCGATGAAACAGTTGTAATTAGAAACAATACGGATGATTATGAAAATGCTTGGCTTGATAATGTGGAAGAAGACACTTTTCAAAGAACATTTGTTTTTCATCCAGTAGTATATCTTGGCAATGATGCAAATGATAGTGTCTACATAGTTACTTTAGGTAATAATATTGAAAATTCTGAGGGAGAGAAGATTTTCGGTGATCTAGGTTATGAATATACTTGGCAGTTTACAGTTTCTACTGAAATTGATGTGACACCGCCGCGAGTTGTTTCGGTTTATCCCTTAGAAAGTTCTGGTGATGAATATCCACGCAATACTGTAGTCCAGATGGTCTTTAGTGAGCCAGTGATTGGTAGCGTTGGAGAATTGAGTACTAGTAGTAGTTTTAGTAATATTCAAGTTTATGAAATAGCTGGCCCTACAAATATTGAGGGTAGCTATATTGCTTCTAATAATTATCAGACCAGTGAATTTTTGCCAGCAACTATTTGTGGACAGAATAGTTGTGGTGAAGCTGTCCATTGTTTTGATTTGGGTGTTGATTGTAATGATGATCTGACTTGTACCAAGCCTTACGGCGCTAAAATATCTACTAATACATCTCCTCAATTTCCTTATGACGGTATTGTTGATATGGCTGGTAATGCCCTTGATGGAGATGAAAATGGAACTGGCGGCGAAGAAAACGATGATAAGATTTGGGATTTTGAGATTCTGAATTCACTTGATTTACAAGCACCAGGGATTTATGGAGTCACACCATCAGAAGATGCCCAGAGTGTTGGTTTGAAAAACCCAGTTAATGTCACTTTTACAGAATTGATGATGTCTAGTAGTTTGAATGCTGATTCTTTAATGATTGGCGTTTATCAAGCTGCTGGCATACCGTACTGGATTACAAATTCAACTATTAATATTGTTGTTGATGATACTCCTGTATCAGCAACAGTTGGTAATATTAATCATGATACTCTTGGTTCACAAACAACATATGAAAGTAAAGTCAAAAATAGTGTTCGCGATATTAATCAGAATTGTCTAGTAATTGATGATTCTATGGTCAGTGGCTATCAACCTGGTTTTAGAAATTTTCAAATGCCAACACTGGAGGAGGGATTGGTTGGTCATTGGGATCTGAATGAAGGCGTGGGAAATACTGTGAATGATTTATCTGGCTTAGGTAATACTGGTACCTTGTCAGGCTTGCAAGCTGATGATTGGATTACAAATAGCACTGGGCAGGCCATTGACTTTGATGGGGACCGAGGTTATGTCAATATTATTCATAATGATAGTTTAGTCTTTACTGGACCATTTTCTGTTTCTTTTTGGGTGAAACTAACAACCGATCCATTGACTTTTCAAAATGGTCAACCAAATTGGGTGCCAGAGCTAGTATCCAAAAGTAGTTGGGCTAGAGATTGGCGTGTTAGATTTTGGTCTGGTGGTCGTATCTCTTTCCTGACTTATGGTTTGAGTAATACCGGACTAAATACAGATGATCAAGTATTATTTCAAGATCAGTATGTCCATGTAGTTACTGTCTGGGATGGGAGTAGTAAGATTATTTATATTGATAGTCAGGAAGTAAAGAGAGCCGATCGTGTCACTGGTAGTCTAAACAATGCTGATCATAATTTAGGAATCGCTGCCAATCGAGGCGGTTCAGAATCTTTTAAGGGTATTATTGATAATGTCAGAATTTATAATCGAGCTTTGACGTCTCAAGAGGTGACTTTATTATACGATACTGAGTACGTAGAATAATGAAAAAAATATACATTGTATCTTTGGTTATTATCATTGGCATACTAATAGTGCCAAATTTTGTTTTTGGTGCAGATAGTTTTGATTTGGGTGGAGCTGGTACAGAATTAGGACTAGAAACCGCGGCTGATGGTCTTAGTATTAGGCAGATTGTGATCAATATTGTTAAATGGTTGATTGGCTTCATTGGGATTGCTGCTATCGTGATGATTTTGTACGGTGGTGTTCGTTGGATGACAGCCGGAGGTAGTGCTGACCAGGTGGTCAAAGCTAAGAAAATTATTATCAATGCAGCGATTGGTTTGATAATTTGTATTGTTGCTTTTGCTATTGTCTCCTTTATTCAAACTCAGGTGGTGGGTTGGATTGGTGATGGTACTGGCGATGGTAATGAAGATGATGGTGGTACAACCAGTGTCTCTTTTATTATCTCTGATTGGGATCCTGAAACTGGTGCAACAGATTTACCCAGAAATATAACCATTGGTATTGATTTTAATCAAGATATAGCTGTAGATAGTTTCGCATTAGATCAGATTAATCTATCTCAAACAGTAGATGGGGTTGAGGAAGTAATTACTTTAGCAGACAGCGATGTAGTAATTAATAATGAAAGAATTGAGATTTTACCACCACTAGGATGTACTTGGCCAGACATAGATCGTTGTTATGATGCTAATGCAATTATCCATGTCAGTGTTGGTGCTGATTTAGTTTTATCTGCAGATGATGATGAGCCTATAAATTGTACTCAAAGTGAATATCAGTGTGCCATTACTTTTACTGTGGGTGAATTGTTTGATACAACATTGCCAACTGTGCAAATAACCTCTCCAGCGAACGGGAGTAGTTTTGTTGCTAATGATCAAATATGGCTAGAGATTTATACTAGTGATAATTTTGATGTTACTAATGTTGTCTTGTACGGCAATGATCAAGAGCTAAACACAACGATTAATGAAGCTGTCCAAAATATTTGGATTGGTTATTGGCCCTTGGTTGGTTTTAATGATGGTGATGTTATTTCTGTTAAAGCTCAAGTTTTTGATTCTAGCAATAATAGCTCTTTTTCTGATTTTGTATACATTCATCAAGTACCAGCTCATTGTGCTAATGGCGTAATTGATGAGGATAAAGGTGAAACAGGTATAGATTGTGGCGGTAATGACTGTGGTGCTTGTGAGGGTGAATCTTGTAATGTTGATGAAGATATAAATATTTGCGACCCAGCTGGCGGGTGTGCAGCCCACCTTTATTGTGATACAAATAGCTGTCTTTGTGAAGAGGCGACAGTGATTACGGGAATTTCACCAGAGAATGGCGCTGTTAATAATCTGGTAACTATCTCTGGTACTAATTTTGGTGATGAGGCAGGTTATGTTTATTTAAATAATGGTACAGTGGTATATGTTGCCCTATTAGCAGAATGTACTTCTGCTTGGACAGATAATCAAATAATTGGGCAGATCCCGGAGGAATTTAATATTGATGATGAATTAGTTATTTGGCTGTTTACAATCGGTGGTAGTGGCGATGATACTGTTAATAGTAGGGGTTGGCAGGGTACATTTACTGTTAATAATACTTTACGTCCTGGTATATGCTCAGTTGAACCTGTTGAGGGTTTGGCTTTGAGTGATATCACAGTCACTGGCATTCAATTTGGTAGTACTATAGACACTTTAGAAATTGGTAATGTCATAGCAGACACTAATAGTTGGAGTGAAACAACTATTAGTGGCATAGTACCAGATTTGGATCCTGGTGATGCTGTTGTTCGAGTAAAGGTAGCAGAAGAGTATAGCAATGCTGTTAATTTCAATGTTAATCCCAGTTCAATACCGGAGTTTACCGCACAAATTATATCTCCTTTAAATAGCTCTAGTTATGTGAATGGTAGTGATGTCACCATGGTTGCACATATAATTCATGGGTCTGGATATGATAATATTAATGATTTTAATTTTTATGTTAATAATAATCCACTCACTTTTGACATTTTGAATTTTTCAAATTATGGAAATATGAGTGCTTACCTATTAGATTGGCCTTTAACTGGTTACAATGATGGTGATACTATAGATATTTTAGCGCAAGCTACCGATATTAAAGGAAATCAGGCCGTATCATTACCAGTCCAAATACATCAAAGACCAGCTCATTGTTTCAACGGAGATTTAGATGAGGATGAAGGTGAAACTGGTATAGATTGTGGCGGTGATGATTGCGGAGCTTGTGATGGCGAACCTTGCGGTACAGTTTCAGATACAGGTAGTTGTGATCCAATTGGTGATTGTGCCAATGGATTATATTGTAATGATGATAGTTGTGAGTGTGAAGTAGCTACTACAATTACTAATGTGTCTCCTGACAATGGAGCAATTGGTAATTTGGTTACTATTTCGGGTGTGAATTTTGGAGAATATGTTGATGGTGATAGTGCAGTATATTTTGATGATGGAGAGAATAATCTTCTAGCAAGTTTGGCAAGTTGTGATGGTTCGTGGACAGACACTCAAATAATTATTGAAGTGCCCGACGGCTTCGTAAATAATTCAGCAGACATTATTGTGTATACGGCAGGAGGTAGTAGCGATAGCACTAGTAATGATTCTGGCTATCATGGTACATTTACCGTCAATGACACTCTTAGGCCAGGCATTTGTTCTATTGATGCTCCAGAAGGTTTAGCCTTTAGCAATATCACAGTCATTGGTGCTCAGTTTGGTAGTACTATAGAAACTTTAGAAATAGGTGGCTTTACAGCACCAATTGATGATTGGGGAAATGTTGAAATTGCAGCAACAATACCAAATCTTCAACCAGGGACCGTTGGTGTCAGGGTATTAGTAGCGGGTGAGTATAGTAATGTAGTCAATCTAGTTATTAATCCAGATGACATCAATCCTATCATTGCTTATTTAGAGCCAAGCAATGGCCCAGTAGGACAATATGTCACTATCTATGGAGATAATTTTGGTTATGATGAAAGTGTTATTAGTATTAAATTCGATGACCTTGATGCAGATATTATCTTCCCACCTCAATGTGGTGAATGGTCAATAGATAATAATGAAATTTTAGTTAAAGTACCAAGTGGAGTTGATCTTGGTAGTACAAATGTAGTGGTTACCAGAGATAGTTATAATAGTGATCCAGCCAATTTTGTGGTTAATGAAGAGTCATTGCAACCAGGACTGTGTTTACTTGAGCCAAACCATGGACTAGCCTCTGATCAGATAAATATCTATGGTGAAGGATTTGGTGACAATGATGGTAATGTTGAATTTTATAATAATCAAGATACTACTAATTATGACAGTTGGTCAAATACACAGATTAGTAATGTCACTGTACCTGGCTCCACAATCACAGGTCCAGTGCAAGTAGAGAGTTCTCTGGGTGTGACCAGTGGTAATACTCTAAATTTCACGATTGATCTTTGTACCGAGAGTAATACACCAGTGGGTTATGATTGTTGTCTAGATGGACAAATAGCCCCAACAGGAGAATGTGGAGATGGCTCTACTCCGCCACCAGAAGGTGAATATACTTGGAACTTTACTACTGGCGTACCATTTACAGTAACTAATTGGACACCAAGTTGTGGTAGTGCTTGTCTCAATGCAGCTATTCAGGTAGATTTTAGTCATCAAATTGCTGATGTTAGTATTAATGATAGTTGCGCAGAGATTATTAATCTTACTGATGATTCTATCCTCACTTCAACTATTACAGATGGAGGTGATAGCTTACAAATAAATCATGATAATTTTGCCATCAATACTCAGTATCGTGTCATTGTCCATACTGGAGAATATGATGGTGTTGATTGTATTTTGAGCGATCAGGATAATTGGCCATTCATCAATCCTAACTTTGATACTAATGACGATCAGATAGCAGATAGTTTCTCCTGGATCTTTGCCACTAGTGCAGAGGAGTGTGTGATCGATCGGGTGGAGGTAAATCCAACTGAGACAACTTTTTATTATGAAGATGATAGCATAGTTTTGACGGGAATTCCTTATGGACCATCTGATAGTTGTGAGGCTGAGGGGCAGATGCTAAATATTGCAGATTTCACTTGGACTTGGAATTCAACCTCATCTTCTTTGACTCTGGCCGGTGGAGGACTGGATAATCAAGAACAAGTCAGACCAAATTTAATAGAGGCAGATTATGGTTTGTTGATTAAAGATAATCAGCTAGTAACTGTCACAGCCCAAGATAGTGATAGTAATACTGCCACTAATCAAGCGAGTATTGATATTAATATAGACATCCCAATAATTACTGATATTGATCCAACTCAGGTGGTGATCGAGCCTGGAGTAATAACTCACGTCACTATAACAGGGCATAATTTTGGTTCAGAGCAAAGTAGTAGCTATGTCATGGTAGGTGATTATGAAGCAAATATTGCTGACTGTTTTGGAGCTTGGGGAAATGAGCAAATCGTGATTGAGTTGCCATCTAGTATTGAGGGGGGAGAAAATGTTTACGTTGTTAAGCAGACCGGTTGGGATGAATCTGCTGATAGTTTTACTATTGGAGATGAAAGTAACCTTCAACCAATTCTCTGTAGCATCACCCCGAATTATGGCACAGCTAATACAGCAGTGTCATTAAGTGGCTATAATTTTGGGGATACCATTGTTGATAGTCAGGTAAAGGTTTTGGATGACGGTACGGATCGTGTGATGAGTATTAATAATTGGAGCAATACCTTAATTACTGGAAATATGCCACTTCTCTTGAGTATTAGTAATACTGATGCATTAGTAAGTGTCAATATTAGAGAAGATTATGATAATGATGGTAGTTATGAATTGAATGTAGATTCTAATATTAAAGAGTTTTCTCGAGCTCCTTATATTGATTATATCAGTCCAGACAATGGACCAGCAGGACAGTATGTCACGATCTATGGTGGTAACTTTGGTGCTACTCCTGGTACAGTAAGTCTAGGGGATAGTGGCACAATGCTAGAACCTCCAGCATTTTGTGGTGACACTTGGACCAATACTATGATTATCCGTGTGGTACCAACAGGTTTAAGTCTTGGTGATTATGATTTAAAGGTCATAACAGACTCTTTATTAGAAACAGACCCAGTTACCTTTACTTTAAATGACAATCCTCTGGGAGCAAATTTTTGCTTATTATCTCCAAATCAGAGACATACTGGGGATACAATAAATATTTTTGGTGATAATTTTTGTCAAAATAATGTTTGTGAGGGTGCAGAGTATGATCCAGCATACTGGATGCGCTTAGTTGTTAATGATATTGACTTGGTTGATGAACTAATGATGCACAATCCAGCTCTTACTGATTTTGATTCAAGACTTTTTGGTTATGTGACTAGTGATGTCAGATCTGGTGAGGCTTATCTGATCAAATCTGTCGAAGTTGGTGAGGAGTGTCTGGGTTTTCATATTGGTAATTGGTGTCCTTTTGGGACAACACCGATTGTTCAAGATATTAATAGTAATACTTTACCTTTTATAAAATTAGCTGATGATACTTTTTTTGCTGTGGAAGATAGTGAGTGCAATCTTGATGGTGATCAAAGTCCTTCGCCTTACTATGATCAGCCTAATGTTTGTCTGCAGTCTGATTTGGTTATTAGGTTTAATAAAAGCATCGATATCACTACTATTCCTTCAAATGTGTTTATCGTGAACCAGGAGATACCAAGTTTAGTAAATCCGGAGGATACATATACTACAAGTAATGGTCAGGTACTTTATCTTCAATTAGCTGACCTAGATCCAGGGAGTGAATATGCAGTAGCCATAACTTCTGGAGTTAATGGAATTATTAGCTCAGATGGGGATTTTCTGTTAGAAAATTTGGAGTATACTTTTATAACAGGCTCTGATGCTTGTGGTGTGGATAATATAGTGGTTTCACCAGCTACTATGACAGTAGAAGTGGATGATAGTGGTCAACTAAATGCTAATACTACTACCAATAGTTGTCTCTTTTTTGATGATCCAACCCATGTTTGGAATTGGACATCTGATGATGATACTATAGTGACTGTGATTAATAATGTAAATACAGCAACGATTACGGGAGTTTCTGAAGGTGGCGCACAAATTATAGCCAGCATTGTTGGCTTGTCTGGCATTGAAAATTCATCAAACATTACCGTAGTAGAGGGTGGACCACCAGTGACTACTGGTTCTGGTTTTTGTGGTAATGATGTATTAGAAGCAACTGAAGCATGTGATGTAGTTGGTGGTACTGATATGTTTAATGATATTTGTTTGGATGGCGATTGTAATAATATGGTACAACCGTCCTGCACCGACATTGGACAGTTTCAAGATGGTACTTTGAGTTGCGACCCTAGTGATTGTTCTTATGATACTAGTATGTGTCTTTATACTACCTCAGGCAATGATCTTTGTCTTAATACTGAAACCTCTATTACTTTTGGAGATTATATGGATAGCAATACTTTTCTTTATTTAACAGAGGACGGTCTAGATGCTAATGGTGACTGGTTAGGAAGTAGCACAGTTCGTTTAGAAAAAAGATTTGATACTTTAACTGGTGATTGTGTGGCCAATGGCTATGTAGATGGCTATAATGATGGCACTTATACTTGGTGTACAATTCAAGTAGATCCACCTCTCTTTGAGATAGTAGGACCTAATCCTACTGATTTCAGGAAATTATATTTACTACCAGCTACAACTAATAACCTTTTTGATGCCAATTCCTATTATCGAGTAGTTTTAAGAAGTGGCGCCGCTGGTATTCGATCCAGTTCAGGTGATCCACTACCTGCAGACTTTGTCTGGTCTTTTGATATTGGTAGTGATTTATGCCCAATCAATCATGTTAATATTAATCCTAGTAGCCATCAATTTACTGATCAGACACCAAAGCCATTTATGGCTACTGTTTATGATAAGCAGAATCGTCCCTTATTTGGTTCTTGGCTCAATTTTACCTGGACAGAACAAGCTATGCCTGATGAACCTGATCGTTTAGAAATTACTGGTAATACTAATGACGTTTCTGTCCTACCACTCACTGATGCTCTTAGTGGCTACACTTATTTACAGGTTGAAACTACTAGTGATTTAGATTCTTCCTCTGCCACTGATCAGTCTAGGATAGATCTGATATTGTGTGATAATCCTCACGAGATAACAATAGCAGATTATAATATGCGTACTTGGTATTGCTTAGATGACATCAATGGTGATGGTGGCTTACCAGTACTAAGTGAGCAATTAGGGACTACAGACGCAGAATTATTAAAAAACATTATTTTCACTTATCCTGTTGGATGGAACAATAATAATGCTATTGGTTTGAGAATTATGGCTAATAATAATCATCTAGCACCATTACACTGGTATCAAGAAAAGATCAGCAATCAAGGTAGTCCAATACCAACAACCATAGCAGGCTACTCTGCCTTACAGGAAGGACGAACTACTTATATTAATGTTGCTAATAAAATAAGTGATGATATTTATACTAATATCTATGTTTTATCATACACCCAAGATGCTTCTCCAGAGACAATCAATATTTACCAACAATTATTAGATCATCTTGAGTTTAATACTAATATTACACCTCCAACCACAAAGCTTAGCTTAATCACTGATACCAAAAGAATAGAAGATAGGTTTTATCTGCAGTCTTTGATCACTGACTATCGTGTTTTGTATGGTCATTTTCCTCGCCTCTCCTCTGGTACTTACCAACAAAACAACTCTGTTTCTACTTGGGATTCTTGGCAAAACAATCTTGGTGCAGAGCTAGGCGTCACCTTACCAGTTGATCCAATCAATGAACATGGTGTCTGTGGTAGTGGCTATGACCCTATCACTTGTTGGAATCCTACTAGTGAGGAATATCTTTGTCCAGCTGGGTCTTCTGTTTATCGTTATCAGTATCAGTATACAGCAGCTGATAGTACTGAAAGTTATAGCTTGGGGATGAGTTTTGATTTATTGGATCGTACTTGGATTGATGATTCTGCTTCTTCCCTTTATACATATATAACCCCAGCAGTAGATGATTGTAATGTTTTGGTGGAGACAGATACAGGAGGAGTGATCACAGCCACTTATTGTGGTGATGGTGTAACTCAGTCTCCTAATGATGATGGTGTTTATGAAGAGTGTGATGATGGTAATGGTACTAATACAGATGCCTGTACCAATAGTTGCCAGTTGCCAGCTGGACCATCTTGTAATAATGGTACTTTAAATATCTATGAACAATGTGACATTGGTTATGATGGTAACAACATAACTTTCGATGGTGTAAACTATGTCTTGGGGGATGGTCTAGTTACTAATGTTGCTGGCGAACTTGCTAAATATACTTGCTTGGCTGCTAGTGGTTCTAGCTATGCAGATGTTTATTGTGATTCCTGCACTGCCCTTTGTGAGGATGATAGTCAAGCAGCAAATTGTTATGATGGTGTTTATGATCCCACCCATGAAATTTGTGATTATGCTGATTCTACTAATGGTGGTTTAGGTGCTTGGAGTTGTCCTGTTGGCTTGACCATTGATTGTTCATCAGAATGTTTACCTATTTGCAGTGATAATTCTACTCCTTATCCAGATCAGTGTGGCGATGGTACTCTCCAAGACCCACCAGAACAATGTGATTTTTATAGCTATCTTTCACCAGCGCCAGCTGATTCTAATATTGATAATCAATATGGTTGCACAACTGATTGTTTATTTACTGGAGGTTATTGTGGTGATGGCGTAGTTCAAGGAGTAGAAGAATGTGAACCAACTGATGCTGATTGCAATTCTGATTGTACTTCTTCTATAGTGAGTTGTTCACCCTATACGGTCACTGTTGCTGACAATGCTGTTTATCCTGGCTGGTCAGTTGGTCAAATAATACCAACTATGTTCGATTGTAATAATAGATGTGTGCCTGTTGAATGGTTAAGTGATGCTACTTGTGATGAAGATGATGATGTGAATGGATCTCCTTATCTATATTCAAGAGAGTTTCCAATAGGCTCTGGTATTGCTGCAGATTTTTATTGTTCAGAACTATCATTTGATATTGGAGATTGTGAGGGCTGTATTGACAGCAGTGCTGATAATTATGATATTTGGGCAATTGATGATAATGGAAGTTGTACTTATACTGTTTTTGCTGGAGGCGATGGTACAGAAACTTATCCTTATCAAATTGCTGATTGCGATCAGCTACGGGCTATAGATGATAATAATCAAAGTACTTACTTAAGTGATCATTTTATATTGATTAGTAACATTGATTGTTCTGCTACAGCTGGTTGGAATGGTGGTTTGGGCTTTGATCCGATAGGAAGTGTAATACCTCCTCATACTAGTATAGGATTTACGGGATCTTTCAATGGAAATGGATTTGAAATTTTAAATTTAACTATTAATAGGCCAAGTGAAAACGCTGTAGGCTTATTTTCATTTAGCGATGACGCTTTAATAACTAATGTTGGTTTGTTTAATAATAATATTATAGGTAGTACGAATGTTGGTGGTTTGGTTGGTTATAGTCAAAGTAGCACTATCTCTAATTCATATGCTACTGGTGAAGTTAGTGGGATCGCTGGTGATGCTGGCGGTTTAGTTGGCAGGCTTTTCTTCTCCACTATCTCTAATTCATATGCTACTGGTGAAGTTAGCAGTGGTGTAGCTGGTGGTATCGCTGGTGGTGTTAATAATTCCACTATCTCTGATTCATATGCTACTGGCGTGGTTAACGGGAATAGTGGTAACGCTGGTGGTAGAGCTGGTGGTTTGGCTGGTGGGCTTATCAGTTCCACTATCTCTAATTCATACGCTACTGGCGTGGTTAACGGGGGTCTTGGTGGAGCTGGTGGTTTGACTGGTGATACTCATAATAATTCCACTATCTCTAATTCATATGCTACTGGTGCGATTAGCGGGAATGGCAATAGCGTTGGTGGTCTGGTTGGTTTTCATGTAAATAGTGCTATCTCTAATTCATATGCTACTGGTGCTATTAGCGGGAATGGCAATAGCGTTGGTGGTCTGGTTGGTATTAATTACGCTAGTGGTATTATCTCTAATTCATATGCTACTGGTGCGATTAGTGGGAATGGCGATTACGCTGGTGGTTTGGTTGGTTATAGTTATGATGATAGTGCTATCTCTAATTCATACGCTACTGGTGCGATTAGTGGGAGCGCTGGTAATGCTGGTGGTTTGGTTGGTGAGAGTATGATTGGTGGGCCCTATGATGATAGTACTATTTCTGGTTCATACTTTAATTCTGATAATGCACCAGATAATGGTTTAGGCGGGCCTAGAACTACGTTAGAAATGCAAACCGAGACTACATTTGGTGGTTGGGATTTTAGTACTAGATGGACTATTAATGAATTATGTACTTCTCCATATTTTTCTTGGCAGACTAATCTGCCGGCGGATAATTGTCTTGTTGTTATAGATGGTTGTACAGATCCGACTGCCTGTAATTTTGATCCAGGGGCTAATAATAATGATGGTAGTTGTACTTTTCCTTCTGATGGTTTTGATTGTGACGGTAATGCTGTTATCTATGGTTGCATGGATCCATACGCTATTAATTATGATTCTAATGCTAATATAGATGATTTTAGCTGTAACTATGTTACAGGAACAGGATTGATTATTGGTCTTGATGGAGCCACCACTAATACTGATTTTAATAATCAAATAGCAGCTATCGCAGGATCAGGAGGACTTGCGGATCAGCTATATAATACTAATCCTAATTTATATATCTCAGCATTTACATATAAAATGGCTTATTTAAACGGTGTTACTAGACCATATAGTATATATTCAGATTTAGAATTATTTAAAATTTATCTTAATGGTTTACAAAATTGGCCTAGTGATACTGGTAGTATTACCAGAGGTATTATAGGTGCAAATGATCAATATATTGATCTTGTTTATCAGCAAGCACAAAATAAGTATGTGATTTTAGCATATAATAATAGTTTTCAAAATGGTAATCCTTTATTTTTTACAGATTATGTTAATTCACTAAAAAATGATAATTCCGCAGATGTGTTTGCAGTATTAAACAATGCTGATCAAGGCATGAGAGCAGCGATGAATTTTTTGGCAACTAATAATTCAAGCTTTGCTGTCGATAATAATTCTTGTGTATGTGTTGGTACTAATTGCTTATCATCATTTGGTTCTTGTGGTGGTGGCTCTACAGTACAGTGTGCATCAGATAGTTTTGTTTATTATGAAGAATGTGAGTCTGGTGATCCTGGCTGTACAGTGAATTGTATTTGGGATGCTAGTCACCTTAACAATAAACGTTTCTTTATTGTTAATGCTCCACAAAATTATGATGCTATCTATGATGATATTGCCGAAATCATTGCTAATATCGATCCTTTGGCACCATAATCATAGTCTAATTATTTATTAAACTTTTTAATGATGATATTAAATTCAAGAAATAAGATTTTATTAATGGTGGTAATTATTATTGTGATCGCCTTATGTTATGTTTTTTATTTATTTTTTTATAATAATAATCAAATAGTTGATGATCAAAATAGCGATCAGTTAAGTGCTAGCGAATTGCCTGAAAATTTTATTTTGTCTGGACTTAGTTTATTACAAATTGACAAAATAAAGTCTTCTCAATTATATGATCAATACCCAGCGATTTACAATAGTTGTCTAGATAATAATTTGTCAGAACCTTATTGTAAAGATCAGATATTATTGGGTCAAGTTAGAGACTTAAATGATGCTGATTATTGTCAACAGTTGGACGATTTTCGAGATGTTTGTTTTCGAGAATTAGCATTAAAGAATAAGGATATTGAGCTTTGTCAGGAAATAATAAAACCCAGTGAAAAGAATATTTGTTTAGATTATTTGACTTTTGATCAAGTAACAAAACAAAATGATGTTACTGGCTGTGCGGTCATCACTGATCCAGAATTAAAAAACAATTGTCAGCTGAAGATTTTTTTTCAACAAGAAGATCTCAGCTATTGTGATACCATCATTGATCAAGAGAGCTTATTTGCAACTTGTCAGAGTGTGATCAAGAGAGAATCATTACCAACTAATTAGCAATTTAGTATATTTTACTAGCTTGGTAGATTATTATTAATTAAGAGAAGATATGTTGGATAATAGGAAAATTATTATTATCATCATTATTAGCTGTTTGATACTAGCGGTTTTTTCTCTTCTTGTTTTTTATTTAGTGACTAAAACATCAATAGTATCTCGATCAGCAATTGAGTATCAACTCTTAGATAATATTAGCCCAATATAGCAAGCCATTTTGGCAGAGCCCGCAAATCAAAATATTTTATTAAGAGAGAATAGCGGCTGTCAAATAGTGACTAGTGAAGAACAAAAACAAGTATGTCAAGAAAACATTCTTTTATTGGAAGCGATCATGCTTAAGAATCCAGTTTATTGTCAGCAATTACCACACTATCAAGATAATTGTTTAACTAATATTGCTCAAAAGACAGTTGATCTTGATCTTTGTCAAAAGCTTAGCCAAGTCAATGCTCAAGATTATTGTCATGATCTGATTATCTTCAAGCAGGCAGTCAAGGGAAAGGATAAAAGTCTTTGTGAACAGCTAATTATACCAAGTCAGAAGAATGATTGTCTAAATACCATTAAGTTGAATAAATAGGGGATAGTCAGTGATCTTAACCAAGCTTTAATTGGAAATACATTGTCAAAAATTAATAAGTAATTATCCACTAACTAATAGGTAGATGTGTCTAAAAAAATTTAGCAGAAGTTTGGTTAGAGCGGCTAGAGGTTTGCGTCAGGTCTGTCACTTTTATCTGATGGCGCCAATACCATCACCATGACTTCAGTCCCGCTAATAATAATATTGTTCCTTAGTTAATAATCAAATTTATGAGTAAAAAAGCATTAATATTATATTTGTCTTTAGGCGGTCTAGTGGTGATCATTACTTCGTATTTTTTGTTTCAATATTTTAGTTCTGATCAAGATCAAAGTAATTTTATTGATACTTTGCAGTCCGGAGAGATAGTTTATTTACCAGGATTGACTGCGACAGAAATGGCAAAATTAGAGGAGCCGCAAAATATGACTAAAATATCAAGGAAGAATAGTACTTGCGCGCGAGCGACTGAAACTTATCAAGATTATTGTGTTGTTGAGCTAAAATATATGCAGGCTATGTTATTGGATGATGAGGTAAAATGTAATGTTTTGACAGAGCCTTTTAATGATCGTTGTTATGAAGTATTCGCTGGAAAAAGAAATGATCTTGATCTTTGTAATAATATAAAAAACTCAGAAGTACAAGGTAATTGTCTGCAAAAAGTGATCACCAAAGTTGCTGTACAAAAAGATGATATTTATCTCTGTGATCAACTGGATGAACAAACAGCTAAAGTGTCTTGCATTGATAGCTTAGTATACAAACATTCAATCTATCTTTGCGATAGCGATTATATTCTAACCAATCAATTGAAAGATCGTTGTCAGAGTATCATTCTTTCCAGTCAAGCAATGCTGAATAATAATCCTAGTACTTGTCAACAAATACCATTGACGGAGTTTAGAGAAAAATGCCTGTCTGAATTGGGTGGATAGTATGATGATGGTTTTTAATCAATATCATAGTAGTAGTATGTAGTAGCTGAGGCAGGAGTAGTAGTTAATTCTCTAATAATGTTTGTTCAGTAAAACAATGTACAAAACATCATTGATTATGAGATAAAAATTGAGATTATTAAACAAGAAATTAACAATGAAGACCAAACAGTTTGTGGTGATGGTATAATTCAACTACCAAATAATGTTGGTTTTATAGAAAAATGTGATGATGGTAATAATTATAGTGGCGATAGATGCAATAATCAGTGTATAATAGATAGAGGGGTAAGAACTAGTATTATTATTGAAATAACTAGACCATAAATAATATTAATATATAATTATGTTTGAAGATTTACAATCAAAAAAAATAAACACAAACAACACGCCAGCTAGTGGTGGTCCAACACCACCAACAAATGTGCCACGCCCAGCTCCAACTATTGATATGGATAAAGAGCCAGAAGATATGTTTGAGTCCGTGGATAGTAGTAGTCCTGGAGCACCAAGAATTAAGGTACCACAGGCTACTCCTATTGTTGCTAAGACAGATTTTGGGCCAGCTCAGCCACTTACTGAGTTGCCGGGTACGCAGCAGAGTAAACCAGCGCCTAAGAAAGGAAAATTGATCAATTTTAAGGTTCTCAGCATTATAGCTAGTATTATTGTCATTGCTGTGATTGTTGTAATTGTTGTGGTCTATACAGCACCAACTCAGGAAGTAGACTTGGAAAATAGTTTGTCCAATAATGATTTGGATCAAACAGAACCAACATTGCCAGACCTTGGTGCACCAGTGACAGATAATACAAATGATAGTCAAGATCAGATTGATCAGCCAGCAGAGATTATTGATTCTAATATTGATAGTGATGGAGACGGCTTGACTGACAAACAAGAGATGGTGATCGGTACAGACCCTTTTAATCCTGATAGTGATGAAGATGGTTTATTTGATAATGAAGAGATTGTTCTATATGAGACTGATCCTTTAAATGATGATACCGATGGTGATACCCATAAAGATGGTGATGAAGTCAAAGCAGGATATGATCCTAATGGTGAAGGAACTCTCTTGCATTTACCAATAGAATAGTGATTAATAAATAATAGACGAATTATAATGATTCCAAACGATAATTTACAGGATAGTCAACAGGGCACAACTTTGATCGATGCTGCTGCAGAGATTAGTATACCAAATGATAATGGTAATGATCAGGCAGTTAATAGTGAATTCTATACAATGCCTGAAAAATTTAATCAGCCAAAAACAAAGAAGATAAATAGTTCTTTATTGTTGATAATTGGTATTATTATTGTAGTTGGTTTATTGATCGCGGGAGCAATCTATTTGTTTAGCTCAAATATGTACAATCCAGATGATAATCTGCTTAATCCAAATTTGGTCAATCCTGATGTGTTGAATAATACCAACTCCTTGAATGGTGATGATGCTGTTTTGACTGATCCTATTGTAGAAACAGAGACACCACAAGAAAGAGATGATCAAAGAATTAGTGATATTAGTAATATTCGGTCTGCTTTGGCTTCTTATTATTATAATAAATCAGCCTATCCAGATATTTTAACTGATTTGATCAGTCAATATTTGGAAGATATACCAGTTAATCCAAATCCAGGGGGTAGTACATATTTGTATGTGCCACGAGATAGTAATCAGTCCTATAAAATAACGTTTACTCTGGAGAAGGGTGGGCGTATTGGTAGTTTGAACTTGGCAGCAGGGGAGTATCAAGCTGATCCCAATATAGTACAGCCAGTTCTTGGAGAAATAGAAGATCCACCAGAGACAGGCACCATACCAGTAGAGTTTATTGCTGGCCTGGATAGTGACAACGATACCCTGACTGATATTGAAGAGAATATGTATGGTAGTGATTCTGTCCTTGTAGATACTGATAGTGATGGCTATTCAGATGCAGTTGAACTAGTCAATCTTTATGATCCTATAATCATGGGTAGTTCAAGATTGATCGATTCTGACAAGGTAGATGAGTATATCAATACTGACCATAATTATTCTATTTATTATCCAAGTGATTGGACTGTGCGTGCTTTAACTGAAGATAAAAAAGAATTATTATTCAATTCCAATACAACTGAGTTTATTCAGGTTTTGATTCTAGATAATCCATTGGGCGTGTCTGCTGAACAATGGTATCTACAGTATAATCCAAATATTACCAATGCTGATCTGACAGAAATAGTAGTCAACAATACCATTGGTACGCAAACCAATGATGGTTTAAATACCTATTTTAGCTTGGGTAGTAATATCTACGCTGTGATCTATAATATGGGTACTACTAATCAGTTGAACTATGAAATAACTTATCAGATGATGCTGAAGAGTTTTAATTTGATTACTGTTGAACAGGAAGATCCGCTTGCAGTCAGAGATGAACAACGTTTACGAGATATTAGTAGTATGCGTTTGGCATTGCTCAGTTATCAAGTTGATCAACTAGCATTACCACCAGAGATTGATGATGATGTTGATACATATCAAATGATTGGTACCTCTAATGATAGTTGTGTGGTGGCTGGCGCTCAGCGGAGTACAGTTGAGGGTTGTATTGATCTTTTTGATTATATTATTCCTGAGTACTTATTGGATTTACCAAATGATCCACTAACAGGATCAAGTAGCAATACAGGGTATTATGTAAACTTATTGACAGATGGTACCTTGATTTTGGGAGCAATCTATGTTGAAGTAGATGATGTATTAGAAGTAAATAATTAAAAATGCCTATTAGCTTTTTGGATTTCAAATTATCGATTACTGATAAGAAGAGTATAAGAAAAGCAGCTGAACAAGCTGTTATTTCTTTGGGTCTACAATCCTTGGAGATCAGTATTGTCAGTATTACTAGTCAGCGTATCAAAAAATTGAATAAAACCTATCGAAAAAAGGATCAAATAACTGATGTCTTATCTTTTGGCTATGAAAAAGAAGGTGAAGTGTTTATCTGTCTGCCTCAGGCAAAGAGACAAGCCAAAGCCAATAAGATAGATATTCTAGACGAGTTGAAAAAATTGATCATTCATGGGCTAGCTCATATTGCGGGTTATGATCATATCAAGCAAAGTGATTATGAGAAGATGAAAAAGATTGAAGATAAAATATTAAAATTATGTGTCTAAAAAAAATCAAAAGAAGTTTGTCACGTGCACTCAAAGGTTTGCGACAAGTCTGGCATGATGAGAACAATTTTCGCATAGAAACTATTCTTGGTGTGATCGTTATAGTATTAATGTTTTATTTTGAGACTACGGTGATCGAAAGGGCAATCTTGGTTATCATGATCGCCCTGGTATTGTCTTTAGAGATTCTGAATACAGCAGTCGAAAGGATTGTTGATATTTTGAAGCCCAAGATTCATGATTATGTAGGTGTTATCAAAGACATGGTAGCAGCATCAGTACTGATTGTCAGTTTGGCAGCCCTACTTATTGGAATTATTATATTTTACCCATACATATTTTAAGAACAAATTAATTGTTCAAGCTGAACACATTTTTTATTGGCAAAAAATCAATATTTTGTTATAATTTTTGTAATAGGATAAATTGAATTATGGCTCAATCAGAGATAATAACAGGTATAGACATAGGTACTAGTAAGGTAAAAATAGTTAGTCTACAAAGACTAGCTGATGGTGGCGTGCAAATTATTGGTGCCGCTGACAATGATATGGAAGGAGTAAGTAAAGGTTCTATCAAAAGCATTGAAGAGGCTGTTTCTAGTATTTCTGAATGTTTGGAGAAAGCGGAACGCATGGTTGGTTTCCCAATTGAGAACGCAGTCATTGGTATTTCTGGATCACACATCATGACTCAAGAGAGTAAGGGTGTAATAGCAGTAGCAAAAGCCAACGGTGAAATACAAGAAGACGATGTTGATCGAGTGATCGAAGCTGCACAAGCTGTTGCCACTCCACCAAACTATGAAATCCTACATATCATACCAAAAGACTTCACAGTGGATAGTCAAGAAGGTATCAAGGATCCGATCGGTATGACTGGTATCAGATTGGAAGTGAATGCTCAGATCATATTAGGATTGACTGCCCAAATCAGAAATTTGACCAAATGTATCTATCGTACAGGGGTTGATATTGTTGATTTGGTTTTTTCAATTCTGGCCAATGCTGAAAGTACACTTACCAAGAAGCAAAAAGAGCTTGGTGTTTGTCTGATTAATATTGGTGCAGCAACAACTTCAATGATTGTTTATGAAGAGGGTAATATTTTACACACTACAGTATTACCAATAGGTTCAAATCATGTGACCAATGATATTGCAATTGGTTTACGAACTTCTATTCCCACTGCTGAGATTATCAAAATTGAGTATGGCCAAGCCATTTCTGCTGATATCTCAAAACGTGATGAGATTGATTTGTCAGAAATATCAGATACTGAAAAGGAAGGAAGTACTGTCAATACAAAATATGTTTCTGAGATTATTCAAGCCCGATTGGAAGAGATTTTTGAAATGGTGAATAGTGAGCTCAAAGGTATCAACAGAGATGGTCTATTGCCATCTGGTATAGTGATTACTGGTGGAGGTGCCAAACTTCCTGATTTGATAGAGCTCGCAAAGAAGAAACTTAACTTACCAGTTTTTATGGGTTATCCTCTGGAGATCAATACAACTATTGATAAGGTTAATGACCCAGAATATACACAGAGTTTGGGGTTAGCCCTTTGGGGTATGCGTCATGGCGGTAGTAAGGGTAGTTTGCGATTAGGAAGTTTTTCATCAGTGGAGAAGGCTGTTGATCGGATGAAGGGCTGGTTTCAGTCACTTCTTCCATAGATCATTTTATTAACAAAAGTAAAAATAAAATTTAAATTTTAAATTTTAAATTATTATAATTATGCCAAAGATAAAAAGTAAATCTAGAGAAATAAAACCAGATGTTGAGACCTTTGCGAAGATAAAGGTGATCGGCGTCGGAGGATCTGGAGGATCAGCAGTTAATCGTATGATTAAGGCTGGCATTCGTGGTATTGATTTTGTGACTATCAATACTGATGCACAGGCACTTGGTGCAAATGATGCAAATAAGAAGATACATATTGGTAAAGAAACAACTCGTGGTTTGGGCGCTGGAATGGATCCAGAAATAGGAGCCAGGGCTGCAGAGGAAAATAAAGAAGATATTGTCTCAAATATCGAAGGTACTGATATGGTATTTATTACATGTGGTCTTGGTGGTGGTACTGGTTCTGGTGCTGCGCCGATTATTGCTGAGATATCAAAAGATCTTGGTGCTCTGACTGTAGCTGTGGTGACTAAACCATTTGCTTTTGAAGGTGCACAAAGAAAGAATATCGCAGAAAGAGCTTTAGACAATCTAGTTGATAAGGTAGATACTATTATTACTATTCCTAATGATAGGCTTTTGCAGGTGATTGATAAGAAAACTTCCTTATTAGATGCTTTTGCAATTGTTGATGAAGTACTGAAGCAGGGTGTGCAAGGGATTTCAGAATTGATTACTATGCCTGGTTTGATCAATGTTGACTTTGCTGATGTGAAGTCGGTAATGAAAGATGCAGGTTCAGCTTTGATGGGTATTGGACGCGCTAGTGGCGACAATAGAGCCATTGAAGCAGCAAAGCTTGCCATTGATAGTCCGCTTTTAGAAATGTCTATCAAGGGTGCGAAGGGTGTGCTATTCAGTATTACTGGAGATTCAAGTGTTTCTATGCATGAGATCAATGAAGCAGCCGAAGTGATAACTTCTGCTGTAGATCCAAATGCACGTGTCATTTTTGGTGCTGCTATTGATGATGGTATGGAAGATGAAGTGAAGATTACTGTCATTGCCACTGGTTTCAATGCTAATAAGCAGTTGGATGAAGTTTCATCTGTGAAGAGCTATACACCAAATCCTATTTTGGGTGGCAAAATTGTTAGTAAAGATAATGATGTACCAAAAAAAGGTGATCGTATTCCAGAAGTATTTAAAAAGAAAAAAGAAGTAGAAATAAAAGAGGAGGATGATGAGCTTGATATTCCAACTTTTATTAGGAAGAAAATGAACTAAATGCAATGTCCTCTTTGCTTGAAGCAAGATACTAAAGTTTTGGATTCACGTTTGATCGCTGATGGTTTTGCAGTTAGGCGGCGGAGAGAGTGTCAGTCTTGCAGTTTTAGATTTTCTACTTATGAGGAAATGGAAATTCTCAATATTACAGTTGTTAAATCTGATGGGCGAAAAGAGAATTATAATAAAGAGAAAATGGCAAGAGGCATTGAAAAGGCTTTGGAAAAAAGATCGTATACCTCAGATAGTTTCAAGAAATTATTGAGTATAATTGAGAGGGATATCCAGAAGAAGAGAAAAGATGAGATCACTAGTAGTAAGTTGGGAGAGATTGTGATCAGGCATTTGAAGAAATTTGATAAGGTTGCCTATATTCGCTTTGCATCAGTGTATTATTCATTTGAAGATATTAAATCCTTTACCAAGGAAGTAAAAAATTTAAAAAATAAAAAGAAATGAACGTAAAGTTTGGATTTATCATTAGAATGCTTCTTATTGTCGCTCTGGCAGTAGTTGTTTGGATTGTGGGCGTGATGGTTGGTCAAGAAAATACTGTCACTATTCTCAACCCTGATATATCTATGACCGGACGGCAATCTTTTTCCAACCCTCAAGTGAGTATTATGCTAGACTTTGATAATGGTCAGATAGATGTTTATGACGAACTTTTTATTATAGATAATAAAGATCTATGGACAGTAATAAAGAACTTGTCTATTAGAGAAGAATTGGATCTAGATTATAATAAAGATTGGGCAGTCAATGGATTGGATTGGTATCGTTTAGCTGGCAAAACAACTAGTGAGAATGGATCTAGTTGGCACGTTTGGATTAATAATATCTATCAAACAAAAGATTTATCAAATATTATGTTGAAGAACAATGATGTAGTGAGTTTTAAATATTTATATTATCAGCAATGACAAATTATGCTGGTGCCTCAATGGATGAGCAAATAAAAAAACTAGTTCAAGAGAATTTAGAATATTCTCGAGAAATATATGAGCTTAACCAAAAAATTAAGCGTTATATTTTTTGGGGACGGATTATGAGTCTAATTCAATTGTTATTTATTATAGTACCAGTTATTTTGGGTATTATTTATTTACCATCTTTGGCTGGAGACTTTATTCAGAATTTTACTGGTCTGAACGCTATTCAAGGAGAAACACCCGCAGCTGACAATGGTGCTATTAATGTGTTATTGGAGCAGTATAAGGAATACCTAAATTTCAGTAATTGATCATTCTGACCTGATAGCACAAAAGTTGTGCTATTTTTTTAATACTAGACCCTGAAAATAATATATGAAGGAACTAAAGGACAATATAGAAGGCTTAAATAATAAAATTTTTCAATTGGCTGATTTGTTACATTTGGACAGTAAGAAAGTGACATTGATAGATTTGTTGAAAAAGGCAGAAGATGATAATTTTTGGGATAACAATCAAAGAGCTGCAATTATTAACAAGCAGATTGTCGATTTGCAAGAGGAAATAGAGAATTATGATTTGCTAAAAGAAGAAATCGAAGCCTTACATGGTTTGATGAATGAAATAGGTGAGAATGATCAAGATTTATTAGTAGAGATAGAGGACAAATATCGTGAAGTAGCTAATGTTTATAAGTCCTTGGAGTTTCTGACTCTTTATTCTGGTAAATATGATCGACATGATATTATTTTGACTATTAGCTCTGGTGCTGGCGGAGATGAAGCACAAGATTGGGCTGCGATGCTACTGCGAATGTATTTACGTTTTGTAGAAAAGAAAGGTTGGTCTACTGAAATTATTAGTGAAAGTCGTGGGACAGAAGCTGGTTTCAAGAGTGTAGTAATAGAGATCAAGGGAAAATATGCTTACGGTCAGTTACAAGGCGAGGCTGGTGTTCATCGCTTGGTCAGGATATCTCCTTTTGATGCAGATAAAGCTAGACACACATCATTTGCGATGGTAGATATCCTACCAATACTTGATGATGTTGCTGGTATCAAGATTGATGACAAAGATTTGCGGATTGATACTTATCGAGCTTCGGGTGCTGGTGGGCAGAAGGTTAATAAAACAGACTCGGCTGTACGAATAGTGCATGAGCCAACAGGGATAATGGTTACTTGTCAAAATGAAAGATCGCAGGCTCAGAACAAAGAGACAGCAATGAAAATTTTGAAAAGTAAATTGCAGGCAATACAAGACTCTGAAACTGAAGACGAAAAAAGAAAGCTCAAAGGAGAAATCACAGATGTAGCTTGGGGCAATCAAATTCGTTCATATGTTTTGCATCCTTATAAGATGGTCAAAGATCACCGAACAAATTTTGAGAGTACGGATCCGGATAAAGTTTTAGATGGAGAGCTTGATGAATTTATTCAGTCTTATTTGCATCACCAGCAACATGAAGCATAAACTATTTCATTTTTTCAAATACGGAGCCTTCACCTTAGTGTGGATGGCTTTTATTTTTTTACTTTCTGCACAATCCAAATTGGATATTGGTTTGGATGATATCTGGGATATTTTATTTAAAAAAACTGCTCATATTTTTGTTTATACTATTTTGGGATTATTAATAACAAAATTATTATATGGCTATCGTCACTGGACTCATCAAGAGGGAAGAGTAAATGAATTTGCGATAATTATTCTAGCATTCTTGGTTGGCTTAATTTTCGCTTTTTCGGATGAATATCATCAGACTTTAGTGCCAGGTAGAGATGGTAATATGGTAGATGTTTATATTGATTCTTTGGGTTTAATATTTGGTGTGATTTGGGGTTATCGTTTGCATTTGGATAAGTTGAGACATAGTGTGAAGATTTTATTGACAAGATAAATTGATGGGTGTAGATTTATAAATAGGTCGCTCTAATCAGCGATTTTTTTATATGTCTAGAAAAATAGAGTTTATGCAAGCGTA